>CEQG01047547.1_pt1 | contig 55225 bp, 52 predicted proteins | sample 350301 | NCBI WGS metagenome assembly CEQG01 (sample SAMEA2621242, study PRJEB7988) | marine metagenome | isolation source: saline water (ENVO:00002010), including | reverse complement strand
GGTACTGCAAATAGCGTTCCATGTAATTTATAAGTGCCTTGTGCCTTTGTTTCAGCGTTTTGTCTTTTTAGATGTACTATCCTGAGTATCTTCAAAAAGCTCTTTACGCAATATGCGCTCCACATCTTCAAGTGTGGCACAGCGCAGCTTTTGTGTGCCGAATTCCGTGCGTACCTCAAGCGTAACCGTTTCTATGCCGGTAAGGTCTTCTTTAAGGTAATCCTGCATATCGGTAACAGAATAAAACCATTCTTTATCATACTGCACTTTCCTGATAGACGAATCTTTGCGTATAACTTCTTCTTTTAACTTTTTCATTTGCTGCTTTTTGCAAAGATACAGCAAAACAAAAGCAGCAGATGTTATGATTAACTTAATTGAAAAAGTGCTATTTTTAGCAAAATGATACTAAGCTGAGAGTATGTTATAAGAAAAAACAAGTAGCAGCGTTACCATAATTAACCAAATATAACCGACTAAAACATGTACAAATTTATACTTGCAGCAGTACTGCTTTGCACTTCAATTACTTATGCTCAACTGAAAGGCAGGATAACCACAACAGGAGGCACACCTGTACCCTATGTAAATGTGAGTATAGAAGATACTTACATCAGCACATCCTCTAATACCGAAGGGGAGTATGTTTTGCCTGTAAACAAAGCGGGGCAGTACACGGTTAAATTTCAGTCTATAGGATTTAAGCCTAAAAATATAGCTGTAACCATTACATCCTTACCCTTTACGCTTAATGCCCAATTACAGGAAGAAGCCTACCAGCTTAACGAAGTGGTTATTGCACAGGGCGAAGACCCGGCCTACGAAATAATGCGGCAGGCAATAGCCCACCGAAAAGAAAACGCCCGGAAAGCGGGCAAATATGAAGCTGACTTTTATTCTAAAGGTATTTTCAGGGCTAAAAATATCCCAAAACGAATTGCAGGTGTAAGGGTTGAAATGCCCGATGAAGCAACGCTGGACTCTACAGGGAGCGGTGTGATCTCTTTATCAGAAACAGTATCGCACATATATGTAGATTATCCTGATAAGCTGAAAGAGAATATAATAGCCACCAAAAAGAGCGGGAGCAACAGTGAATTCAGTTTTAACAGTGCCAGCGAAGCCCAATATAATTTTTATGATGATTTCATGGATTTTGATTTCGATATAGAAATGATATCCCCGTTAAGTAAAATAGCCATGAATTATTACCGCTTTAAGTATGAGGGCAGCTTTACTGATGAATATGGCAACAATATCAACAAGATTAAGGTAATACCGCGCCGCGACAAAGAGCCTGTATTTGACGGCTATATTTATATAGCTGATGACAGCTGGGCAATACAGGCCGCCGACTTAACCCTGAAAGGGTATCGCCTGCGGCAGCCGGTGCTGGAAACGCTGACACTAAAGCAGAATTTCAGTTATAATAAAGATACCCAAATATGGGCGCTTACCCTGCAAACATTTGATATAAGTGCAGGTATGCTGGGTATGGGGGTAAACGGCAGGTACACCCATGTTTACAACAATTATCTATTCCATGAGTCTTTTGAAGAGGACACTTTTAAGAGCAGGCTAAAATTTGAGGAAGATTCAAATAAGAAAGATTCTGTGTACTGGGCGGTTAACAGGCCGGTACCGTTAACGGTAGAAGAGAAAGAAGACTATGCAAAGAAAGACAGTATAGCAGCACAAAAAAAAGCAGCAGCCCCTTCGGTTGTTGTAACTAATAAGAACAGGTTTAAAATACTTGATGTATTTACCGGCTATACCTACCGTAATACCGAAAAAGGCATTTATTACAGTTATGACGGCGTTATAGATTTGCCGGGGTACAACACAGTACAGGGCTGGAACTTTAGTACGGCTATGGCTTTAAGTTTTACAAATAAAGAAAAGACATACACGCAGAGGTTTGCAGCTTATTTTAATTATGGTATTGCCGAAGACCGTTTCAGGGTGTGGGGAGAAGCACCGCTGAAAATAGGTAAACTGACATTCTATTTTTCAGGAGGAAATAAAGCTGAGCAATTTAACGCTTCAGAGCCGATTTCGCCTGTCATAAACACTTTCAGTTCGCTACTGTTCAAGAATAACTTTATGAAGCTGTATGATAAAACATTTGCGGATGTACATTACAGCAAAACCATACTTAAAAAACTGAAGCTGACAGCCCGTGCAGAATACCTGCGTCGCAGGCCATTGTATAATAACACAGATTATGTGCTAATAAAGAATGATGACGACTACACATCGAACAACCCGCTTGCACCTTTAGATGAGCAGTCAGCGCCATTTGTAAAACATACAATTTATAAGGCAAGCCTGGGCGGGGGCATACGCTTTGGTAAAAGTTATTATTACCAAAATCCTTCAGCGTGGGTTGCAGCAACAGAAACCAATGAACCTGGCCTTTATTTTATGTACGAAAAAGCATTTGCATCTAACATTGAAGAATATGAGTATGATTATATAAGTGCAAGGGCTGTTTATACATTTGCACTGGCTAACAAGGGTGATCTTGGCATGAGCATTAAAGCGGGTAAATTTTTTAATGCGGATGATATAGCTTTTACAGATTATAAACACTTTAACGGTAACCTCACCCATATTAACGAGGGCAACCACAACCTGAACGCTTTCAGCCTGCTGCCGTACTATACCCACAGTACCAATGACTCTTTTATAGAAACGCACATAGAGCATAACTTTAAAGGATATGTGATGAACAAGATACCGCTGCTCGACCTGCTGCAATATAACCTTGTGCTGGGCTACAACGGGCTTGCACTGCCGGACAGGAAACCCTACCATGAGTTTTCGGCGGGTTTTGATAATTTTGGTTTTGGTAAATTCAGGTTCTTCAAAATTGATTATATACGTGCTTACGAAGGCGGTTTTGTTACCGATGGCATCATGCTTGGCATAAAGCAAACATTTTAGATGCAACCTTTCTGCAAATAAAATCGTCATTACTTAAGTAACCCGATAAATCAATCACAATGCAAAAAACGTTTACCTTACTGTTCCTGCTTTTATTTACGGTAAGTTTTGCCCAGATAAAGGGTAAGATTACCGATACTAACGGTGAGCCTGTACCTTTTGTCAGCATAACCGTGGCTGATACCTATACAGGTACTAATGCCAACGAGAACGGCGAATATGAGCTTAACGTAAAAAAGCCCGGCACCTATACGCTGTTATTCCAGTCTATTGGTTATAAAACGCATCGTGCGGTGGTTAATGCGCAATCGCTGCCACACACTCTAAACGTAGTACTTAAAGATGAAAGCTACCAGCTTAGCGAGGTGGTAGTATCTAATAAAGAGAACCCTGCGGTTGCCATAATGCTGAAAGCAATTGCAAACAAGAAAGAAAACTTTTCTAAGACAGGAAAGTTTACAGCCGATTTTTATTCTAAAGGTATTATTCGCGTTAAAGATGTGCCTGATAAAATTATGGGTATAAAAGTTCAGGAAGAAGCCGAAGCGGTGTTAGACAGTACAGGCAGCGGCATTATTTACCTTTCTGAGACGGTTTCTGAAATAACTTTTGAGCAGCCCAATAATTTAAAGGAAAGGGTAGTGGCTTCTAAAATAAGCGGTGATGATAATGGTTTCAGCTATAATACCGCATTAGGTACATTCTATAATTTTTACGCTAACTATGTCCCGTTCAACGTAAATATGGTATCACCATTGGCAGATAATGCTTTTAACTACTACAAGTTCACTTTTGAGGGTAGTTTTTTTGATGAAAACGAAACTCAGATAAACAAAATAAAGATAACTCCAAAGAGAGATAAAGAGCCTGTTTTTGAAGGCTATATCTATATTGTAGAGAACAGTTGGGCTATATCTGCTATAGATGTAGATATTAAAGGCTACCGCATGCAGCAGCCCATTTTAGAAACCCTTAACCTGAAGCAGAACTTCAGCTACAATTCCAACAACAGGCTGTGGGCTAAAAACTCGCAGATATTTGATTTTAAGGCAGGGCTTTTCGGTATAACCATAACCGGGACATTTACCCATATTTATACTAATTATGACTTTAAAGACAAGTTCGAAAAAGGGACTTTTGGTAAAGAAATTGTTTATATAGAAAAAGATTCTAACAAGAAAGATTCGTTGTACTGGAATGCCATGAGGCCTGTTCCACTTACCCAGGAAGAGGTGACTGACTATGTAAAAAAAGACAGCATACAGGCTGTAGAAAAGTCTCCGGCTTACCTTGACTCCATCGACAGGAAGTATAATAAATTTAAAGTAACCGATATACTTACAGGATATACATACAGGAATTCACAAAAAAACACCAACTACAGCTATGACGGGCTTTTAGGTTTGTCTAACATTGGCTTTAATACAGTACAGGGATGGAATTTTAACACCAGCCTTACCTTCAGTAAATATGATGAAGAAAGTGGTAAATCTACTTATGTGGGTTCCTATTTTAATTACGGTATAGCAGAAGATAGGCTTCGTGTAATAGGCAGGTTTACACACCGTTTTAACCGCATCAATAATGCTACGCTGTTTGTTTGGGGAGGCAGCGAGGCACAGCAGTTTAACCAAAGTGAACCTATATCAAAGCTCGTGAACACAGTGAGCACGTTGTTCTTTAAAGACAATTATATGAAATTGTATGATAACACTTTTGCAAAGGCACAGTACCAGCAGGATATTTTTACAGGGGTTTTTATAGGCGGTAGTTTAGAATATACCCGCCGCAGGGCATTAACCAATAACACAGATTATGTACTTATTAAAGACGATGAGCCTTATACGTCTAATAATCCTCTGGATGCTGATGATGACGGGCTGTTCTTCGAGAAGCACGACCTGATGAAAGCAAATGTGTTTGCTATTATTCGCTTTGGTGAAAAGTACATTACAAGGCCCGATGGCAAAGTGCCGGTAAGGAGTGGTAAGTATCCTGCAATAGGATTGCAGTATGAAAAAGGCTTTGCCGCCAGCGAAGATAATTATGAATATGACTTTGTAGGGGCGCGAGCCAGCTATAGCAGGACACTTGGTAATAAAGGTGAGTTTGGCATTAATGCAGGCGTTGGCAAATTTTTTAATGCAGCAGAAATAGCTTTTATAGATTACAAGCATTTTAACGGAAACCAAACGCATGTTTTTAACGGCCAGCAGAACCTCTCATCCTTCAACCTGCTGCCATATTACAGCCACAGCACCAACGACAGTTATTTTGAGCTGCACGCCGAGCATAATTTTAACGGCTATATAATGAATAAAATACCGCTGCTTAATAAACTGCAATGGAATCTTGTGGTAGGTTACCACCAGATAAGCACACCTGATTTTAAACCTTACCAGGAATTTACGGCAGGTTTTGATAACATTGGCTTTGGCAAGTTCAGGATGCTGCGTGTAGATTATGTGCGTGCCTATCAGGGAGGTTTTAGTACAGACGGGATAATGTTCGGACTAAAGTTTCTTGATATAGTAGATTAAGAAAGCACATAAAATAAGGCTGGCACAAAATATATTTCTATTTCGACCTTGTAGAGAAATCTAAAAATTCTTTGAGATTTCCCCGACTTATGTCTCGCTCGAAATGAAACTTTTTGTGCCGGCCTTTATTATTTATTCTTCAATGGAGATTTCATCAGCTTCCCAGCCATCATGTGTTTGGAAAAGATGAAGGTGTACATTAACGTTTTTTTCTTCGCCAACAACCTCAATGTCAAATTCGGCATCACCACTAAAAGCGTCAATGTCAATTGTGGAGTTCATAATATTCACTTTTATTATTCCACCTGTAGCGTCAAGCACCTCTTCATTATCATAAATAGCCTCATGCGCTTCCACTATTACATCGGTATCTTTTATTACATTTTTGGCAGTAAAATAAAAGAACAGGATGGCAGCAATTGCAATTACAACTTTAAAAACAACAACAAGCAGTATAATGTTGCGCCTTTTTTTACGCTTGCGCCTGTAGTCGTTATAGGCTTCTTCGCTTACGGGAACTCCTTTTATACGATACTCCTCCATATCAAGATATTTTAATCGATTCTCTCAATCTTTGCACCTAATGCTTTAAGCCTTTCGTCAATCCTTTCATAACCACGGTCTATCTGCTCACCGTTCTGGATAATGCTCGTGCCCTTAGCCGAAAGCGCGGCAATAAGCAGTGACACCCCTGCACGTATATCAGGCGATGACATATGGATGCCTTTAAGTTGCGATTTAAAGTCGTGCCCTATTACCGTAGCCCTGTGTGGGTCGCACAAAATAATCTTGGCACCCATATCTATAAGCCTGTCGGTGAAGAACAGTCGGCTTTCAAACATCTTCTGGTGGATAAGTACACTGCCGCGTGCCTGTGTTGCCACTACCAGAACAATGCTCAGTAGGTCGGGGGTAAAGCCGGGCCATGGTGCATCTGCAATGGTAAGTATAGAACCGTCTATGTAATTCTGTATTTCATAGCCCTCGGTGTGGGCAGGAATGTATATATCATCACCGCGCCTCTCTATGGTAATACCAAGCTTACGGAATGTGTTAGGAATAATGCCTAAATTCTCCCAGCTCACATTTTTTATAGTGATTTCGCTTTGCGTCATGGCAGCAAGCCCTATCCAGCTCCCTATTTCAATCATATCGGGCAATATCCTGTGCTCACACCCGCCCAGCTTATCTACACCTTCAATTTCTAAAAGGTTAGAACCTATACCGGTAATTTTTGCCCCCATGCTGTTCAGCATCTTGCAAAGCTGTTGCAAATAAGGTTCGCATGCCGCATTATAAATGGTGGTTTTGCCTTCGGCAAGAACGGCAGCCATTACAATATTGGCAGTTCCGGTAACAGATGCCTCATCAAGCAGCATATAAGCGCCTTTAAGCCTGTCGGCCTCTACGCCGTAAAAATAATCTTCTTTATTGTAGCGGAATTTAGCCCCCAGGTTTATGAAACCTTCAAAATGGGTATCAAGCCTGCGGCGGCCAATTTTGTCACCACCCGGTTTCGGGATGTAGCCTTTACCGAAACGCGCTAACAGCGGGCCAACAATCATGATGGAACCGCGCAGTGCCTTGCCTTCATTTTTAAAAGCTTCAGATTCAAGGTAGGCAAGGTTTACTTCATCTGCCTGGAATGTATAGGCGCCGTGTGCAATTTTTTCTGTTTTAACCCCCAGGTTTTGCAGTAGCGTTATTAGTTTATTAACGTCTATTATATCAGGAATGTTGGTAATGGTTACCTTTTCGGGTGTAAGCAAAACTGTACATAATACCTGTAATGCTTCGTTTTTGGCTCCCTGTGGGGTAATCTCACCGCTAAGTTTTGCTCCTCCTTCAATTTTAAATGTTCCCATGCCGTTTACAGAAATGTGATTTTATAGATGTATTTTATGATTTACGGTTCTTGTTTTGGTTGTTTTTGCCCCCGGCGCTGCTCCTGTGCATTTTTTGCTTGCCCCCGCTGCCGGTATTATACTGTGCCTTATTGCTTACTTTTTTGTTCACCTTCATCAGGTCTGATGAGGTAGAAAGCTCTTCATCTGTTTTCAGCAGGTTTATCTTTCCGCCAGATAGTTCAAGAAGGTGCTCAAATATAACCTCGTCCTTCACGGTGTCTTTGTTCCAGCTCAGGTACGATTTTTTCATATGGTTGGCAATAACCATGATAAGTGCATTTTTCAGTTCGCCTTCTTCCCATTGGTTGGCAACCTCTATCATCCCGGTTATGTTATTGCCGTAAAAGCGGTATTTCGGGAAATTTTGGGGGTACTTAAGCCTGTCCGGCTTTTGCTCCAGCATCTCGCGGGAAGGTTTTGGGTAGGGCGAATCTACATCAAGCCTGAAATCTGACATGATAAAGATCTGGTCCCACAGCTTGTGCTGAAAATCGGGCACATCGCGCAGGTGCGGGTTAAGGTTACCCATTACAGATATTATATATTTCGCTGCTTTGTTACGCTCCTCACGGTCTTCTATGGCTGCTGCCTGGTCAATCAGCTTTTGCAGGTGCCTGCCATATTCGGGTATTATTAGGTGCGTCCTTTCGCTGTTGTATTCCAGGTGATTTACCGCTTCTTCAGGGTTTTGATGCATTATTGTTGTTTTTAAAGTGAAATTATGCCTTCAACAGAAGAAAGCTCTATGTATTTGTCTATTACCGCCTGTGCACTCTGCATACGCACATTAACAGAAACGCTGGTGTAAGTACCTTTTTTAGATTGTGTGGTTTCTATAACGGCACCCATGCCGTTGAAAGCATCTTCTACCTGCAGTATCCTGCTTTGGTCGGTAGGGACAATAAATTTAAATAAATATTCAGAAGGCCAAAGGGTTGAGTCTATCAGTTCCTGCTTCAGCCTTTCGTAAAATTCCTCGCTCTTTTTATCCATTATAGTTTGGGTATAGTAAGGCAAATATACGCCATACAGATGTAACTTCCTTAAAATTTGGCACAGAGCGCCATTTTTGCATAAAAAACATTTTTTCAGCGGTACCACGCAACCTTTTTAGTACAGCTGCATCTTACTAATGTAACGTTTAGTAGGTTTTAAGGTTATAAATTTTGGTTATTAAAACCGTTGTAGCTACCACTGCAACGGTTTTTTTGTTACCGTATCATCAGCATAGTGGTTAAGCAGGTGCCTGCCATAAAAACGTAGCTGTATTTTACCACTTTGCCCAGCAGTGTGCGGTTTCTGAAAAGCCGTATTACAGCAAAAAGTACCGTTCCCATTACAAGGTTTAACAGCAGCATGGCTGTAAAGGCAGGGTTAAGATCGGTGTTGCCGGTATCATAAAGGTTTATAAGCGCCATCCCGATTAACGTACCGGTAATTGCAAACCAGATAAAATATACGGCTATAAGAATATGAAATGCGGTATGTTTATAATCGAGCCTGCTCATTTTTTTTTGTACAAATTAGTACTATAACGCCACTAAAACCTGTTTATTTGAATTTGTCGTGCAAAAGTAATGCCTGTAAATGTTATATTTTTGTAGATTATCGTTTGTTATAAAAAAATTTAACGCAGTTGTGTTAACATAATATTATAATATTTATCTTTACCATCAGATAAAAGGCTCCCCAAGCCAATACCTTAAATAACTAATAACTATTTGCAAATGAAACTTAAAGACTTTAAGCAGTGGCTTAATACGCTCTCTGAAGAAGAGCTTGAAAAGGAGCTTATGTATAATGCCATGGATTACGGCATTTCGGGCAAGATTTCTGAAATAAATAAATCTGACGAAAATCTTTACTATGTTGGCGATGAGCCTGTATTACTGCACACAAGGCGCGAGTTAGAACAGCTTGGTTACAGCAAGCCTGAAATTGACGGCCTTGATGTTGAAATTCCCGGAGGATGTTACTATGTGGAATTAAGTAATGAATACAGTATCATAGAAAAGTTTCTGCATTAGGAATAAAAATATTTAATGAAAGGGCAGGTACATAATTGTACCTGCTTTTTGTATTTTAGTGGTATGGATATATTAAAATATATTTTATTCCCGGCTATTGTATTAATCGGACTTCAGGTAGATGCACAACAAACACCCCATACGGATAAAGACCTTTTGGAGTTTAAGCAACTTGATTTTAAGCAGGAGGCAATTATAAACCGTATGGCCTATGCCGATACAGCCAACTTTATGCACCAAAAGCTGTACCCGTGTGCCGAGTGCTGGTTGCGCCCTGAAGTGCACGATGCGTTAGTAAAAGCGCTGGAGCTTGCTAAAAAAAAGGGACTTCAGTTGGTGATATACGATTGTTACCGGCCATACCCGTTGCAGTTTAAGATGTTTGAAATAGTGAACGACCCGCGCTACGTAGCTAAACCCGGCAAAGGCTCTAACCATAACCGTGGTGCTGCCGTTGATATATCGCTGGCTGATGCCGAAGGTAACCTGCTGGATATGGGCAGCGGCTTTGACGAATTTACCGAAAGGTCGCATTACAATGCTTCTGCTATCTCTAAAGAGGCAAAGAGAAACAGAAGGTTGCTGAAAAAGATAATGATCGAAGCAGGCTTTAGCCCGTACCCGCATGAATGGTGGCATTTTGATTACCTTAAAAATGAGTATGAAACGGCAGAGTTCATATGGGACTGCGATTAGCTATATTCAATTTAAATAAAGCCTTAATACACTTTATTATACCGCAAGCTTAAGCTATCTTTGTGATAAGACAAATTATTATGGAACTTAAACTACATCGCCCGATTTGCTTTTTCGACCTCGAAACTACGGGTACCGATATCTGCAAAGACAGGATAGTTGAAATATCAATATTAAAGATTTACCCTAACGGAAATAAGGAGAGCCGCACATGGCTTGTAAACCCTGAAAGGCCAATACCCCCGCATACTACTTCTTTTCATGGTATAACCGATGAAAAAGTGGCTAATGAGCCAACGTTTAAGCAGCTCTCGCACCAGATATACAACATGATAAAAGATTCAGACCTTGCAGGTTATAATTCGGACAGGTTTGATATACCGCTTTTGGCTGAAGAAATGCTGCGCGCCGGGCTCGATTTTGACATGAAGAACCGGGTGAGTGTAGATGTGCAGACCATCTTCCACAAAAAAGAAGAACGTACCCTTAGTGCAGCTTATAAATTTTATTGCGGTCAGATACTGGAAAATGCGCATAGTGCCGAGGCTGACACCAATGCCACATATGAAATATTAAAAGCGCAGCTTGACAGGTATGAAGACCTTGAAAATGACATGAAGCTGCTTTCTGAATTTACCACCCGTAAAAAAGCGGTAGATTTCGCAGGCTTTATTGTTATGGACGAAGCCTGTGGTGCAGAAGTATTTACATTCGGTAAATTTAAAGGCGTAAAGGTGGAAGATGTGCTGGAGCAGGAGCCGGGCTATTATGGCTGGTTCCAGAATGCCGATTTTCCGTTATATACCAAAAAAGTGCTAACAGCTATAAAATTGCGTAAGCTAAACAGTAACTTCACTATTAAGTAAATATCAGCGATAATGAAAATTATCTGTATAGGCAGGAACTACGCCGACCATATCAGTGAACTGCAGAACGAAAGGCCCGATGCCCCCGTTATTTTTATGAAGCCCGATACGGCAGTAGTGCAAAAGCAGTTTCCGTTTGTAATACCGGAGTTCAGCAATGATGTGCACCATGAGGTTGAGGTTCTGGTAAAAATAAAGAAAGTAGGCAAGTATATTGATGCAAAATTCGCACATAAATATTACGATGAAATAGGGCTGGGTATAGACTTCACAGCACGCGACCTTCAGTCAGAGCTTAAAGCAAAAGGATTGCCGTGGGAAAAGGCAAAAGCGTTTGACGGTTCGGCTGTTATAGGCGATTTTGTTGATAAATCAGAATTTACATCGCTTGATAATATTAACTTTGAACTGACCAATAACGGTACAGTGGTGCAACAGGGCAACACAGCACAAATGCTCTGGAAGATCGATGAGCTTATAGCCTACATTTCGCAGTATTTTACACTGCGTACAGGCGATATAATTTTTACAGGAACCCCTAAAGGCGTGGCAAAGGTTAACATTGATGATGTGCTGGAAGGCTACCTTGGAGAAAAAAAAATGTTCAGGATACAGGTAAAGTAATGGCGCTGAATTATAATCTATCTAAAGTATATGCTATCTCTGACAATGATGTAGACTTTGCCAGGCAGATTGTTGTGCTTTTTACTGAAGAAGTGCCTGCAGAAATAGTGAATATTAAAGAGGGCCTTAAAGAAAAAGACTACCAGCGCGTGTATCAGGCTGCGCATAAGATAAAGCCCACGCTCGACCTGCTGGGTATGGATATAGCTTACCGGGATGTTATTGCTATAGAGGCATGGACAAAAGCCGAAGGCAAAAAAAGGGAGATAAAAGATGTGGTTAAAAACCTCAGGAAGTATATAAAGCTTACACTTAAAGAGCTTAAAAAAGATTACGACCTCAAATAAAATATGAAGGCAGCCATAGTAACTGTTGGCGATGAAATACTCATCGGGCAGATAGTAGATACAAACTCATCCTACATAGCAAAAGCACTCGATAAAATAGGGATAGGGGTTCATGAAATGCTTTCTGTAAGCGATAATAAAGAGCATATTACAGATACATTAACCAAGCTTCAGGATAAGGTAGATGTGGTGGTGCTTACCGGTGGGTTAGGCCCTACAAAAGATGATATTACCAAAAAAACATTCTGCGATTATTTTGAAGACCACCTAGTGCTTAACGAAAGTGTGCTAAATCACGTTACGCAACTGATAGAAACAGTACTGCAACGGCCTGTTTCGCAAATGAATAAAGACCAGGCACTGGTGCCATCGCGCTGTACCGTACTGTTTAACAGCGTGGGTACTGCACCGGGCATGTGGATGGAAAAGGGGGGAACTGTGTTTATATCGCTGCCGGGTGTACCCTATGAGATGAAAGATATCATGGAAAAGGAGGCTTTGCCCCGCCTTATGCAAAAATACAAGCGGCCTTACATTTACCATAAGACAATACTTACTTACGGTCAGGGTGAAAGCGTTATTGCCGAGCGCATTGAAGATTGGGAAAACAACCTGCCTGAATTCATAAAGCTGGCCTATTTGCCAAGCCCCGGTAGGGTAAGGTTGCGGCTTTCGGCACGAGGGGCAGATGAACAGCTTTTAAAAGATGCGGTTGCTACCGAAATTGAGAAACTTAAAATACCTATTGGCGATATCATTGTTGGCTATGACGAGCAGGAAACCATAGAAGTGGTTGTGGGAAGGCTGTTAGCTGCAAAAGGCAAAACCATTGCCGTAGCCGAAAGCTGTACAGGTGGCAAGCTGGCTCAGGTTATAGCATCTGTGCCGGGTGCATCGGCCTATTTTAAAGGGGGTATGGTAACTTATGCCACGCAATCAAAAACAGATGTGCTTGGCGTGCCTGCTGATGTTGTCGAAAAAAACTCTGTGGTAAGTGCGGCAGTTGCCGAAGCTATGGCACAAAAAGCAAGAGAGGCTTTCGGGGCAGATTATGCGCTTTCAACCACCGGAAATGCCGGGCCTGACAAGGGCGATTCTGAAGCGGAGGTGGGTACGGTTTTTATTGGTTTTGCAACTCCGGAGGGTGTTTACAGTGAAGAATTTAAGCTGGGGCAGCCGCGCGAAAAAGTTATTGACAGGACGGTAAACAAAGCGCTCGAAAAAATTTATAAGGAAATATTAAAAAACTAACTTATTATGTTTGTGTAATATATTTCTTTTTTGTTTCTTTGCACCCTGATTTTGAATAACGATATAAAAGCTAATAATAATGTCAAGAGTTTGTGCCCTTACAGGTAAGAAAGCGATGGTAGGAAACAATGTTTCCCACGCAATGAACAAGACTAAAAGAAAGTTTAGTGTAAACTTGGTGAAGAAGCGTTTCTATCTTCCTGAAGAAGACAGGTGGATCACTTTAAGGGTAGCCGCTTCAACTATCAAAACGATAAACAAAAACGGTCTTGCTGCAGTTTTGAAAGAAGCTAAAGCTAAAGGATTTATTAAGTAATCCTAACAGGACTAAAATAATATATATTTAAGATGGCAAAGAAAGGTAACAGAATCCAGGTTATTTTAGAGTGTACTGAGCACAAGGCTACCGGTATGCCGGGAACCTCAAGGTACATCACTACTAAAAATAAGAAAAATACTCCTGACAGGCTGGAGATAAAAAAATTCAACCCTGTTCTTAAGAGAGTAACAGTTCATAAAGAAATTAAATAATTTTACGTCATGGCAAAGAAAACCGTAGCATCATTACAAACATCTTCAAAAAGGTTAACTAAAGCCATCAAGATGGTAAAGTCGCCTAAAACAGGTGCTTACACTTTTGTTGAATCTGTAATGGCACCCGAACTGGTGGATGAATTTCTTAAGAAGAAATAATTATCCTTACAAGATATAGAAAAGCTACTTTCCGGTAAAGAAAGTAGCTTTTTTATTTTCTATCTTTACCGTTGGAAAAAACCGATTGTACAACTATGAATTTCTTTAAAAAAATATTTTCTTCCGAAAAGAAAGAAACCCTTGACAAGGGTTTGGAGAAAACAAAAACGTCTTTCTTTTCTAAGCTGTCAAAGGCTGTTGCAGGAAAATCTAAAGTAGATGATGAGGTACTTGATAACCTGGAAGAGGTACTGGTGTCATCTGATGTTGGGGTAAACACTACGCTTAAAGTTATAGAACGCATAGAAGAGCGTGTTTCGCGTGATAAGTACCTGGGTACTGACGAGCTGAACAAAATTTTAAGGGAGGAAATTGCGGCTTTACTAAGCGAAACCAATACCGGTGAGGAAACCGAATTTGTAATACCTGCCAACAAAAAGCCTTATGTATTAATGGTAGTTGGCGTTAACGGTGTTGGCAAGACTACTACTATTGGTAAACTGGCGCACCAATTTAAAAAAGCCGGGTACAGTGTTGTGCTTGGCGCTGCCGATACCTTCAGGGCTGCGGCTATAGACCAGCTACAGGTATGGGCCGACAGGGTAGGCGTGCCTATTGTAAGGCAGCAAATGGGCAGCGACCCGGCCTCTGTTGCGTTTGATACGCTGCAATCTGCCGTTAAACAGGATGCCGATGTTGTTATTATAGATACCGCGGGAAGGCTTCATAATAAAGTAAACCTGATGAACGAGCTTAGTAAAGTGAAGCGCGTTATGCAGAAGGTGATAGATGATGCCCCGCATGATGTGTTGTTGGTGCTTGATGGCTCTACCGGACAAAATGCATTTGAGCAGGCAAAGCAGTTTACCGCTGCTACAGAGGTTACCAGCCTTGCCGTGACAAAGCTTGACGGTACTGCAAAAGGTGGTGTTGTAATAGGAATATCAGATCAGTTCCAGATACCGGTAAAATATATTGGAGTAGGCGAGGGCATAGAAGATTTACAGGTATTTAATAAGCACGAATTTGTAGATTCCTTTTTTAAGTAATGAGTAGCAGAACCAGGAAAAGAAAAATCTTTGTTTTAATTTTTGCAGGTTTTTATCTGCTCAAAATCATTACCGCCTGGGCATCCTATCTGCAAAATTCCTATAACCTGAACAATCCTTTAATACCTGCATCTTTACTGGACGGCATTCGCGATTATACAATATTTATTACAGGTATATCAGTAATCGCAATAGTGTTGGCATTACTTTATATTATTACCAAAAGGTTCTTTTGGCTAATAGCTGTACTACTTGTTGTAACCTTTATAGTTCTTGCTTTGAAAGGGAATGATATCCAGTATTATTATACCAGAATTTAATAAATGAGCTGATATTAATTTATCAGCTCATTTATTTTTACCCAAAGCTGCTCGTCAAAATCTGAGAGTGCAAAATTTTCTCCGTCTGCAGATTCGCCCATCCTGATGATAACCATCTTTTTGGAAGGTATTACATAAATTTTCTGGTCATTTTTACCCAATGCCATATACATATCATTGGGTGCAACAGGTATTAGGCTGCCCGGAAACTGCAACTGCGTCTGCGGCAGGCGAAAACTCTCTTCTCCGTTAATCCACCACAGGTAACCGTATGATTTGTTGATATTTTGCGAAGTAGTTGTGGCATCTGTAAAGTAGCTTGCATTTACAATCTGCTGGTCTTTCCACTTTCCGTTATTAAGGGCAAGCAGCCCGAAGCGCGCCATACTGCGGGAGTTGCTCCAGTACACACTTAAATCATCCGACTGTATCCACGCACCTGACATGCCGATAGGCGCTTTAAGTTTAGTATTGAAATAGTTATCCCAACTCTGGCTGGTCGCCGCCGCAACAACATCCTGAAGCTTTACATATACATTATGGTACGCCCAGCGTGTGCCTGCATCAGCTTTATAAATAAGGTTATCGGGAGAAACATCGTCACCCATTGCATCGTCAAGCCCGCTGCTCATAGCCAGTAGGTGCTCTACTGTTATCAGGTTTTCTTTAGCAAGAGGAGCGCTTGTCCATCCTGTGCCTAAATGGTCGGACACTTTATCATTTTTGTTTAAATAATTCTCCTGCTCTGCAATGCCTGTTAGGGTAGCTGTTAGTGTTTTGCCGGCACTTGCCCAGTACCACGGGGAGGTAGCTGTATGCCCATTAAAATATTCCTCAATGGCAATGCGGCCGTTAACCAATACAATAAAAGACTTTGTATTCTTTTCTTCTAAGTAAGAAAACAAATCAGCCTTGGCGGTTTCATCCCACCCAAGTTCTGAAGTGCTCACTGTTTCCCAAACATCGGTATTGCTTTCAGGAAAATACATTGCTTCGCCATTGTTGGTAGGCGGTGTATTATTGTCATTATCTTCAGAGCTGCATGCTACAGATAAGCACACTAAACTAAGCCACAGGTATTTTTTCATAGTGCATTATTTAACTAATATGACATTAAAAATATCAAATAGTTTAATGCTGTGTGAAAATTCTGCAAAATATTTACAACATGTAAATTGTATTTACTGTATGAGGCTGTTCAACCTTACCCAAAGTTGCTCATCAAAGCCTGAAAAAGGAGTAGTACTCTCATCTGCCGCTTCGCCCATACGCACTACAACAAGTTTTAGTGAAGGCACTACATAAATGCGCTGCTGCATATCACCAAATGCCATATACATATCATCCGGAGCCGAAAGTACGATACTACCCGGGAATATATAGTCATTTTTAGGAAGCATGTGGCTTTCCTGCCCGTTAACCCACCACAGGTAACCGAACGATTTATTTATATCCTGTGAAGATGATGTGCATTCGGTAAAGTAGTTGCGGTCTATAATTTGTGTGCCGTTCCAGTTACCATTGTTCAGCGCTAAGAGTCCAAAACGTGCCATGCTGCGTGTGTCGCTTTTGTACATCTTTTGCCCGTTAACTTTATACCAGCTTCCGTTCATGCCTATCGGGTCTCCTAGTTTTTCAGAAAAATAGTCTTCCCACCTCTGGCCTGTGGCAGCCGAAACAATATCAGTAAGCGCACAATCTGTATTATTATAATTCCAAGTAGTTCCTGCGTCATAATCATACCTGACACTCTGTGGCGACTCGGCAACACCTGCGGTAAAGTCAAGCCCCGATGTCATGTTCAGCAGGTGCCTGCATGTTATTGCTGTTTCTTTGTCTGAAGGAGCGGTTGTCCAGCCCTGTCCCAAATAATTGGTTATACTGGTATTAATGTCGATATATCCTTCCTGCTGGGCTATGCCTGTCATGGCTGCTGTAATTGTTTTATCGGCATTTGCCCATTGCCAAACCGAGTTTCGGGTGTGCCCCCTAAAGTAATTCTCCATTACTATTTTACCATCGGCAATTACCATAAAAGATTTGGTATTCTGTGTTTCGAGAAAGTCAAGCAATGGTGCAATGGCCTTTTCATTCCAGCCCATTCCGCTTACAGAAGTTTCCTTCCAGTTATCTCCGTTACCGGGAAAATAGGCTTTTTCATCATTTACCATAGTACTGTCATCCTCAGAGCAGGATATCAGCATTACGGCTGTAAATAAAAGTGTTAGTCGTCTCATAGTCCTTTTCATTTTATAATGTAAAATTACTGCGCGTATTGCGGCCAAGCATTATAAATGTTAAAACCATAACAGTTATTTTTTACTTAAATTTGCCTGTGTAATGCTTAAGAATATGAAAAAAATATTGCTGGTTTTTGCCTGTGTTGCTTTTGTTTCGTGCAATAAGTCGTTCAACAGCGAAGAGCTGAAACAACTTAATGGCTATTGGGAAATAAAGCTTGCGGAAATGCCCGACGGTACCAAAAAAGAATATACCGTAAACCCTACAATTGACTATTTTGAACTTAAAGGCAATAAAGGTTTCCGTAAAAAAGTAATGCCCCAGTTTGACGGTACTTACAGGGTTAATGATCTTTCGGAAGATATTTCTGTAGTGAATGAAGATGGTAAGACTTACCTTAGCTACAAAACCGAATATGCCGAATGGAAAGAACAGATACTTGAGCTCGACAATGAAAACCTTGTACTGAAAAACGAACAGGATATAGAATACCACTATGTAAAACCCGAACCTTTTACGCTTAAATAATATGGCAAAACGGCTGAATGATGAAAGCCCCATAGGGGATGTGCTGAAGGAGTTTATACGTTCAAATAACCTGCAAAACGGCATTGATAAAATAGATGTGCGCGAAGCCTGGAAAAACCTTATGGGCAACGGTGTAAACAATTATACACGCGAGATAATGCTTAAACATGAGGTGCTGTATGTAGAGCTTACTTCGGCAGTGCTGCGGGAGGAGCTTAGCTACGGCAGGGAAAAAATAATCAAGATGATTAATGAAGAACTGGGCCGCGAAGTTGTAAAAGATGTAGTGTTACGATAACAAAAATGCCGCTGTTAAAGCGGCATTTTTTATTTTTCTGTCTGTAAAGGATTAGAACTGCTCCCTTCCTGCAAAGTGGAAGTTGCTTTCTATCTCAGCGTTTTCATCGCTGTCAGAACCGTGAACAGCGTTTTCGCCTACAGATGTAGCATATTTTTTACGGATAGTACCTTCGGCAGCATCAGCCGGGTTGGTAGCACCGATTAGTTTCCTGAAATCTTCAACAGCGTTGTCTTTTTCAAGGATGGCAGCCACGATTGGGCCACGAGACATAAACGCTACAAGCTCGCCATAAAAAGGCCTTTCGCTGTGAACAGCATAAAATTTCTTAGCATCAGCCACTGTAAGCTGCGTAAGCTTTAATGATACGATCCTGAAACCTGCTTCAGTTATCATAGATAAAATTCCACCGATGTGCCCTTTTTCAACAGCATCCGGCTTAATCATGGTAAAAGTCCTGTTTGTTGTCATAGTCATTTTTAAATTTGCTGCAAAAGTAACGGTTTTTACATTAATAACTTTAATTAATTATTAATGATTTTAGCCCTATAGCACAATTATGGTAAAATCCTGCTCCAGGGGCTTTAGCCTTTGCAGCAGCGCTTCGGTAAGCCTGCCGTCAAACTCCAGATAAAACTCACTAAAGTTGGCTTTGCGCTCCTGCAGCCCCTGCCCGGGAAACAATTCGTTTTGCAATGCGGTTATCCGTGCTAGTTCATCCGCATGGTGCTTTTTTTCTGCTTTTAGCAGGCGTTTTTCAAGGTTGGCAAGGCCTTTTAGCTGTTTTGTCTTTTGCGCCTCTACAGCGCCTGTAAATGATTTATCTGTTTTGGCAGCTATGGCGGCAAGTTCCTCAAATTGTTGGTTAAGGTGTTCTTTTTGTACGGTAAAGTCAAGCTCAAATTCAGAGTATTCCTTTACTTTTTTATTCATCAGTTCGTGCTGTTTCAGGAAGACATCTGCCCACGTCAGGTTTAGCCTGTCCAGTTTAGCAGCCTGTTTTTCGGTTGCCAGCAGTACCGAGTTGCGCACCAGCAGCATTGGGAAGGTAATACCCGAAGCATTAAAGAACGATTTCAGTTCCAGCCAGTAGGCAATTTCACCACCACCGCCAATGTAGCACAGGTTGGGCAATATAACCTCCTGGTATAGCGGGCGCATAATAACATTGGGGCTAAACCTTTCGGGGTGGTTTTCCAGTTCTGCCAGTATTTCGGCTTCGCTGAAAGTAATATCGGTATTGTTGATGTAATACACCCCGTCTTGCAAAATAATACGCTCGCGCAGGTTGTCCTGTATATAAAACAGGTTTATCTCCCGCGGGTTTACCTGGATGTTATAATCGTTAAGCAGTGCTGCTGTTTCGGCAACTTTACCGTGGCTTAGCTGCTCAAGCAGTTCTGTTTTTATTTGAGGAATGTACAGCTTTTTAAGTGCAGTGCTGTCGGCATCTATGATAACAAGCCCCTGCTGCCCGAAAAGCCCATTCGCAAGGTAGCGCGTGGCATCGGCAAGGTTGGCGTGGTTCAGGTATGCCTCTTCAAAAAGCTGCTTTAAATAAGCCGCGTTAGTGCCCGGGCCCAGTTCGCTGGCAAAAGCCTTAAGCACGGCATCAAGCCCCTGTGTGCTTAGCCTGCCCACCGGCCCTGCGCTGTCGCGGTTCCACTTTATTTTTTTATCACGAAAGTTAAAGTAGTTTATCTCTTCAAAATCATGGTCTTCGGTTGCCATCCAGTACACCGGCACAAAGTTACATTCGGGGTAAGCCTGCTTAAGCTCTTTGCACAGGTTTATGGCAGAAACTATTTTATATAAAAAATACAGCGGCCCGGTTAACAGGTTAAGCTGGTGGCCTGTAGTTATGGTAAAAGTATTGTTTTCAGTAAGTAATTGTAAGTTTTGTAAAGTCAGTGCAGATGCCTCAATATGCTCATACTGCTCTAAAAGTGTATTTACAAGCGTTGCGCGAAATTCAGGTTTGTAATTTTCCTGCTTTTCGGCTATCTGTGCTTCAAAATTTTCGAGGGTAGGGAAGCGGTTGTATAACGGTTTAAGGTTCTCCTTTTGGTTAAGGTAATCTGTAATTAGCGGGGTAAAATATCCTGAGCTTTGGTAGCTGATACAGTCTGAAGGCATTTATAAAGTATTTTACCGTAAAGTTAGGGAAAAATAATAGATTGATAAGTTTCTATTTATTTATGTTGCGCCTTCATATAGTGTCTTTCAATTTTGGTAGCCCAACATTTTTAAGAGTTTCATTAGCCTTATCCACTTTTTCCTGAAAAAGGGGCTTATTTTTTAAAACCTCTAACGAATTGTCAATTGTGACAATCGGAGTTTTCCTTTTATTAAGTTCATCTATTATTTTCATAGTTATTTCCTTTTTATTAGAAATGCATCAAATTCTGTACCTTTTTCAAATTCAATCCATTCATTATTCAGTAACCCATAAATATCGAAATCCTTCCGCGCTTCTTCAAAATATTTGGTAATTCCCATTCTGTACATTCTTGTTCTTGACTGAGTACTACCTGTCGCATATACCCATACATCAGGATATTTATCTGTAAAAGCATAAACTGCCGATACAACAGTAGCTAAGACTTTATTGGTATCACCATTGTTAGAAACTGTTACATCATCAATTTCCCCATCAGGTTTTTTATTTCCAAAACCAAGGTTATAAACGTCTTTTAAATGCGTCTTGCTAAACTTAATCAGCTTCGGAATATTACCTTTGGTACCAACACTTACAAATTCAAACAAAATTAATGAACTTTCTGCTTTTAATTGGTACTTAGGTAAATTCAATTTTATGATTGTTTATTTATTACTGTAAAGTTAAGGAAAATAATAGATTGATAAGTTCCTATTGGATGGGTTTAATTATCCTTTATGTAAATATACCCAAAAACCCTATTTCACAAATAAGAAAAATATGGTTTACCTTTACACCCCAAAATCTTTTACCCTTTGAGCATCAAACTTTTTTTAATAACACCGCCATTCACGCAGCTAAACACGCCCTACCCGGCAACGGCCTACCTGAAAGGTTTCCTGAATATCAAAGACATTGCCGCCGCGCAGGCCGACCTTGGTATTGATGTTATTAATAAGCTGTTCTCAAAACAGGGGCTGGCAGATTTATTTGATTACATAGAGTCAATCGACTCCCCACTCCTTCGGAGGGGGGCTGGGGGGGAGGCTGACCCGCAACCCGCAACGCCAAACGCGCAACGCATAATCTCCCTTAAAAATGAATACCTGAAAACGATAGACCAGGTAATGCTCTTTTTACAGGGAAAGAACCCCACGCTGGCGCACCTTATCTGTACCGAAGATTTTTTGCCCGAAGCTTCACGCTTCGAGCAGCTTGATGAACTGGACTGGGCGTTTGGTACTATGGGGGTTCAGGATAAAGCCAAGCACCTTGCCACGCTGTACCTTGAAGACCTGTCTGACCTTATTGTAGAATGTGCCGACCCTCATTTCGGATTCAGCCGCTATGCCGAAAGGCTGGGGCGCTCTGCCAACTCTTTTAATGAACTTTATGATTACCTGCAACAGCCCTACACCTATATAGATGAACTGCTCATTAGCCTGCTGCACGAAAAGCTGGAAGCAGAGCAGCCCGATATGGTTTGTTTTTCGGTGCCTTTTCCGGGAAATTTATATTCCGCTTTCCGCAGTGCGCAGTATATCAGGCAGCATTTTCCGCATATCAAAACCGCAATGGGCGGCGGTTTCCCGAATACCGAATTGCGCTCGCTTACAGATGCGCGTGTAATGGAGTTCTTCGACTTTATTACGCTAGACGATGGCGAAGCACCGATAGAATGCATTACAGAGTACTTGCAGGGCAGGAGGGAAGCCACAGAGCTAAAACGAACATTTATACTACAGAACGGTAAGGTAACGTATATAGACAACTCCGCTAAACCCGATTATAAACAAAGCCAGGTAGGCACGCCCGATTATACCGGCTTACCACTGGATAGCTATATCTCGGTAATTGAAGTGGTAAACCCTATGCACCGCATGTGGAGCGATGGCCGCTGGAACAAACTCACTATGGCACACGGCTGCTATTGGGGTAAATGTACTTTTTGCGATATATCATTAGATTATATAAAAATTTATGAGCCTGTTGCCGCAAAAATGCTGGCAGACAGGATGGAACAGCTTATAGCCCAGACAGGGCAAAACGGTTTCCATTTTGTAGATGAGGCTGCTCCCCCGGCACTAATGCGCGAGCTTGCGCTTGAGATATTGCGCCGCGGGCTTTCGGTTACGTGGTGGACGAATATCCGTTTTGAGAAAAGTTTCTCTGCCGACCTTTGCCGTTTATTAAAAGCATCAGGCTGCATTGCGGTTTCCGGCGGGCTTGAAGTAGCTTCTGACAGGTTGTTAGACCTCATCCAAAAAGGAGTAACAGTAGCCCAGGTGGCGCGTGTAACCCGTAACTTTACCGAAGCGGGTATTATGGTGCACGCCTACCTGATGTATGGTTTCCCTACCCAAACCGCACAGGAAACGATAGATTCGCTCGAAATGGTGCGCCAAATGTTTGAAACCGGGATTTTACAGTCGGGTTTCTGGCACCAGTTTGCCATGACGGCACACAGCCCTGTTGGGCTTGAACCTGAAAAATTCAGCGTAGTAAAAGAAAGTGATATTGTAGGCAGCTTTGCCAATAACGATATTGTGCATATTGATACAATCGGCACCGACCATGATAAGTTTAGCTACGGGTTAAAGAAATCGCTCTTTAACTTTATGCACGGCCTTTGCTTTGACTATCCTTTGCAGGACTGGTTCGAGTTTAAAGTGCCAAAAACCAAAGTGCCGCATGATTATATTTATAATGTACTACACGATGATGCTGAATATATGGTAAAGCTGACTTCTAAAATTGTGTGGTTAGGCACTAAGCCAGTAGCGGAACGCTATGTAAAATCTAAAAAGGGTCGGACATTCAACATGCTTGCACTCACCTTTTATTTGAAGAGGGAAACCATTACCATTCAGCTTGCTGAAGCGCAGGGCGAATGGCTGATGCAGTTTGTTGATGATGTTTCGGCTTATGGGGGTACACCCATAACTTTTGCAAAGGCAAAAGCACTTTTTGAAGAAGCAGTTGCAGAAGATTTTGAGCCTTTTTGGTACAGTAAGCCTGTAACTGTTTTAAAGCAGAATGGATTACTGGCGCTTTAGTATTTGCGGTCGTCAATCATTTCCTGATAGATTTTCTTCTGGTCATCGTTCAGCAGTGCCATGATCTTTGCATCAATCTTTTCGGTTAGTTCCCTGCCTTTTTCCTTCTTGGCTTCATAAGGAATATCCTCATCTGCCAGCCCCATTATCTCGTCTTTATTCTCGTTGTAGATTACCTTAACCGCTGCTTTCTGAAAACCGTCAAGGTTCAGTTTTTTAGAAAGTTGTTCAACAGTAAGCTCTACAATATCAACTTTTTCTTCTTTTTTCTTTTTAGAAGGTGTCCTTGGCTGTGCAGTAATGCTCCTGTCGAGGCCCGGGTTGCTGCCCTGCCCGTAATACGGATTGTAGTACTGTGCGGAAGCAGTTAACGAACCGGCTAAAAATGCTATGATGAATAAAAACTTTTTCATAATACAGACTGTTGTATATTCCAAAATTAGAAAAAAAAGCCAAAAATCATCTTTTTGGCTTTGGGTATTTTAGTTTTGTGCAGATGCCGGTATGCCATACAGGTCAAACTCGGTTGCATCGGTTATCGTAATATCTGTAAATTCACCCGTTTTAAGGTAAATGTTGGTAGCGTCAATAAGCACCTCATTATCAACATCCGGGCTGTCAAACTCGGTGCGTGCTACAAAATACTGCCCCTCTTTGCGGTCTATTACACATTTAAATGTTTGCCCTATCTTCTCCTGGTTCAGCTCCCATGATATCTGGCTTTGCAGTTCCATTATCTCATTCGCACGCTGTTGTTTCACCTCGGCAGGCACGTCATCTTCCAGCAGGTAGGCGTGTGTGTTCTCTTCATGCGAATAGGTAAAGCAGCCTAACCTTTCAAAGCGCATTTCCTCAACCCAGTTTTTCAGGGTCTGGAAATCCTCTTCTGTTTCTCCGGGATAGCCTACTATCAGTGTTGTACGGATAGCCATACCCGGAACTCTTTCGCGGAATTCCTTAAGCAGCTTTGTTGTTTTTTCCTGTGTTGTGCCGCGGCGCATTGATTTGAGTACGTTGTCTGCAATATGCTGTAGCGGAATATCTATATAGTTACAGATTTTAGGTTCGCGCTTCATCAAATCCAGTACATCCATCGGGAAACCTGAAGGGAACGCATAATGCAGCCTTATCCACTCTATACCTTCAACCTTTACAAGGTTTTCCAGCAGTTCGGCAAGGTTACGCTTTTTATAAAGATCAAGGCCGTAATACGTAAGATCCTGCGCAATAAGTATCAGTTCTTTTACACCGTTTTTAGCGAGGTTTTCCGCTTCCTTAACCAGTTTTTCGATAGGTTGAGACACGTGCTTGCCACGCATAAGCGGTATGGCGCAAAAGCTGCACGGGCGGTCGCAGCCTTCGGCAATTTTAAGGTAAGCATAATTTTTTGGTGTGGTGGTAAGACGTTCGCCTAAAAGCTCGTGCCTGTAATCGGCTCCCAATGCTTTAAGCAATAATGGTAGTTCGGTAGTGCCGAAGTACTGGTCAACATTAGGTATTTCTTTTTGTAAGTCCGGCTTATAGCGCTCGCTAAGGCAGCCTGTTACAAAAACTTTATCAACTATTCCCTGCTCTTTTTTGTCAACATAATTAAGTATCATGTTAACCGATTCCTCTTTAGCATTATCAATAAACCCGCAGGTGTTTATAACAATTATATTGCCTTCCTCATGAGCAGGCGCTTCATGCGCTACATCTTTGCCGCTGGCTTTAAGCTGCCCCATAAGTACCTCGCTGTCATAAACATTCTTAGAGCACCCAAGGGTAATTACATTGATTTTATTCTTCTTTAACGATTTGGTTCTCATGTACTTAAAAATAGGGTGCAAAATTACGCTTTTTATTGGGAGTAATGAACGTGAGAGAGTTAAAAATTTATCTGACACTATTTAAAACGTATTAACTTGTACACAAATAAAAACCCGGCTCAAGCCGGGTTTACAACCAATCTTTATTTAATTATCCCACAGCCACAAATCTTTTTGGCATAAAGCTCGGTGGCGGTAGAGCACGGTTTAATAGCCGATGGCAGCACTGGTATACCAAACTCAACAGAATAAGCAGCTATGTGCTGGTACAGCATTTCTGCCACAAAGTCGCAAAGTCCTGTCGGTAAATTTGCCGCACAAGTGCCGCAATCATATCCCGGAGTATCAGACGGAGTTACGTATTTTGCAGTAAACTGTCCTTTCTTATCCGGATCCATCGAATAATAATTGTCGAATATCAGGGCAGCACTCGCAACCCTTATTATGCACTTCACATAATCAGGCGTGTTAAGTCCGTTACTTTGGTAAATTGTATTTATCACAGAAAGATTTGCCCATGCCTGTGGCACTACATCCAGCGAGTTCCATATCTTTTGGTTATACTGCTGCCAGCTTACGCCATTTGTTGCACCGGTAGGTTTAAAGCTCGAACTATAGTAACTGTAGTAGTCTTTGTTACCCACATCAGGACCGGCAGTGGCAAATACCTGTGCTTTCTGACTGTAATTATACCCAAGGTTGCTTGCGCTGCCAAAAAGTGCAAGTGCAAGTGCAGGCGCAAGTGCCCCACCCAGGCTATGCCCGGTAATTGTAATAACATTTGTAGTATTATCTATACTTTTAAGGTATCCTGCAATGTTATTGCCCTGCACTGGGTCGGTCATTTGGGTTAACAATATACCTATCCCAATACTTGTACCGTTAGATATTTTAGGGTTCATGCCCTGTGGTATGCCATAAGGCCATTTTTTAGTAATAAGCACGCTGCCATCTTCTGTCACGGCATCAAAAACAGATGTTGCTTTTGTACCGGCAATAGCTAATGTGTAGTTGTTAGCCCCGGTTTTAAATACTACCATTGTGTTGGTAGCAGTAGCAGTATAGGTATTGTTCTGCGTGTTGAGGCTAAAATCTTTCTCTGCATCTATATACACCGATGGGCCCCATACAGCCTCAGGTGCATCAATGCCCATTTTCTGGAAGAAGCCCGGTAAGGTATCATTCATCTGCTTTTCCATAAGGGCTGTAGCCTGCTCTATTGGAGAAAGTGCAGATGAAGTATCTACAGGCTGGTTGATTAGCTCCTGTGCCATGTTGCTGGCAATAGAGCAAACAAAGGTTTGTTGAAATTCATTCATAATCAGTAAATAGTTTTAGTGAATAATTTAGTTGAGATAAAATTATAGTACTAATGCTATGTGATTTAAGATGAATTTACCTGTTTTTAATAATCAGGTGTAATTGCCTGCTAATTATTTGAAAATTAAATTTTTAATCATAAAATAAGGGGCAAATGCCCCTTTAATCTTTTTTGAAGTTTGAATGTTTACATAAAACCATACTTATCAGGATGGTTATCAGTGCGCGTAATGTTTCTTCCGTCCCGCACAGGCGTCGACTTCATGTGGTGGTGATGGTGGTGGTGCGGATGATGTAAATCATCTTTTTTTACCTGCTTCGGGAAGGTGGCGAGTTCATCAGGATTGATAAATGCCGGATCATCATACGGCAAGCCCGAACCGTATGCATTGGTCATACCTTCTGTAGGATGCCCGCTCTGATTTTCGGGATTGTGGCGGCCATCGAAATAATCGTTTGCCATAATCGTTTGATTTAGATGAACTTAAATTTACAAAAAAATTTAGGATATACATTAAGAACCCGCAATTAATTTTTGCAGTAGTTTAGGATATAATAAAAAAAGAGAGCTTTTGCTCTCTCTTTTATTACAGAAACCCGTTGTCATCGGGCTTAGTGTCGGTATTGGTAATGTTCCTTCCTTCCCTTACAGAACCTCTTACCTTATTTGCAAGGTGGCTGTCCCTTTCTTCTTCAAGGTCAGGGTCAGTGGTCTTTTTCTCTTCCGGAAAGCTTGCCAGTTCATTAGGGTTTATAACCGCCGGGTCATCTTCAGGCAGCATGTTGCCTGTTTTAAGGCTCTCGGCATCATTTTTTAAGCCGGTATTCTGATTTGTCCTTGTAACATCCCTGTCCGGGCGTCCGTCAGTATCATATTCTCTTTTTTCATTTTCATTAATTGCCATAACATTAGTTTTTAAAATTATCAAATAGTTTTATTTATCCGCCAACAACCTCGCCGCCGTTAACGTGTATTATTTGTCCGGTAATATAAGATGCATCTTCAGAGGCTAAAAACACATAAGCAGGGCCTACTTCGCTGGGCTGGCCTGCACGTTTCATGGGTACCTGCTGCCCAAACTCCGTTACATCATCAAAGGTTGCAGGTATCAGCGGGGTCCATATAGGCCCCGGCGCCACTCCGTTAACGCGTATGCCTTTTTCGGCAAGCATGGCAGAGGTAGAGCGTGTAAAGCTTACAATTGCGCCTTTTGTGCTGCTGTAATCTATAAGGTGCTCACTGCCCCTGTATGCTGTAACTGATGTGGTATTAACAATACAATCCCCTTTTTTAAAATGCTTTAAAGCTTCGCGGGTAAAATAAAAGAACGGTAGAATGTTGGTTTCAAAAGTCTTGCGTACCTGTTCTCCTGTAACATCCTTAAACTCTGATTTAGGGAATTGTACAGCGGCATTGTTTACCAATATGTTTAATCCTCCAAGCTCGTCAATTGTTCTTTCTACAGTATCTTTACAAAAGTTCTCATCTTTCACATCTCCTTTTATTAGCAGGCAGGTGCGCCCCTCTTTTTCTACCATAGCTTTTGTATCCTGGGCATCTTTATCTTCATCAAAATATACAATTGCCACATCTGCACCCTCGCGGGCAAAATGAACCGCTACACTACGGCCAATACCGCTATCGCCACCTGTTATCAGCGCTTTTTTACCTTGCAGCTTTTCGCTGCCTGTATAATTGTCGCGGATAACCTCCGGTTCCGGTGTCATTTTATGCTCATCGCCCGGCTGGCTTTGTTGTTGTTGCGGAAATGAATCGGGTTTTTGCATGATTTTAGTTTTATAGTTTTTGTAATGTGTGGTTATATTTCCTTGTCTGCGGCTTCGGTATTTATATGCGATTCCGCTATTTTGGAAAGGGTAAGGTCAGCTTGTTTTTCTTCTTCAAGCGTGCGCTCAAGCAGCGTTACGGCATCTTCTTCCCTAAGCGCTAAAGCATGTGCCCTCATAGTGCCGTAGCAGGCAATTTCATAATGCTTTATTTTTTGCATTACCGATATTATGCCCGCATCCCTTACAACGCCTCGCTTGGTGGCAATAAGCAGTTCTTCTCCTTCTTTAATCAGGCAATCCAATGCTTCATATCGTTTGGTTTCGGGAGCTATGCCTATTACCCTGAAAATTTCCTCCAGCCTGTCAGAGTGCTTCATAGCCTGTAATGATTGCAGTTGCATCGCACTTACCAGGTCAGCTGACTTTATGTTGGCAACGCAATCAGAAATTACATTTACCATAACGGTTTCTGCCCAGTATATCTCTTTAAGCTGCTTTTCAAACAACGCCCTTAACTCGGTTGCCTCTCCGGAGTTTTCTTTTGCTACGTTTATTATCATAGACTTTAATTTACTCCCGGAATAGATGATGTGTCGCTTGGTGCACCGGTTTCCTGTCCTGTACCTTCAATATCATCTTTCCTGCTCACATAAAACTGGTTATCACGGTTTTCTATATGAACACCCTGTACTTTTCGGTTATATACTTCGCCTACTTTTGCTTCTTCACGCTCTTCCATCTTCTCCCTTTCTGATTGGTCGTTGCACGACAATAACATTAAAGGAATAATAAGACACGGCAGTATTTTAATTTTAGATATGTTCATGATTAAGGTTATTATGGTTAGTTATAAAATTACCAATCATGTGTTTAAATGGCAGTATGTTTAACCAATGATTAACAACCACTTGCATTCTGTTGCAGGTAGTCGGCATTTAAATACCGTTAAACGTTTTTTTTAAGGAATGATTAACAAGGGAAAACTGTATGCCTACATTTGACCCATAAATACATGTTTAAAAAATGAAAAACTTATTTTTAGCGCTTACAGCAATATTCCTGTTTGCCTCATGTTCTACTGATGATAATAATGCTGAAGGCCCGAGAACAAAGTCATTACTTATAGCCCAGCCGTGCTTTAACAGTATATCAGGTACTTTTGCCATGGATTTTGCTGACGGGTTAGGTAATCCAACCCTTAAATTTGGCGCAACAGTACAGGGGTTGCCGGTATCAACCGGTTCAGGAACATCCAATAATATTTACACAATGTACCTGCAGTTGCAACCACTTGCAGACTGCGAAGATATGTATAGTGATTCCGGTGCTATGATTAGTTTTAGCTCTGCGGCTTTTACGGGTACGAGCGTGCCTACAATAAACCTGAAACCTGTAAACATTCCGTTTATGTGTTATAAATGGAGAGTAGTAATATCCAGGGTGGATGCAATAATAAGGCTAGGCAGCCGTAACAATTCCGATACCTGCACATCTGTATCTGAGTGGTATGATGCGCCGCTATATTAATTAGTACACTTTATATAATTTTAAGCCATACGTTATCGTGTGGCTTTTCTTTTTGTTGTAAATTTAGGCTAATGAAAAAAACAGACACTATAAACCTGTTGCTAAGCGCTTCTGTATTATTGCTGCTTTCCTGCAACGGGGCAGAGGATAAACTTACCGTATTAGGCGAAACAGGTAAAGATGAGATTTCGGGAACTGAATATGTTAACGGTGTACTATGGGCACTTGAAGACAGTGGCAATAAAGATATACTGTACAGGATTGGAGAAAAAGGTGGAATAGAGCAGCAGCTGAGGCTCAGAGGCATGAAGAATAAGGATTGGGAAGATTTAACCTCTGATGCCGAAGGAAATCTTTACATAGGCGATTTTGGGAACAATGACAACGACAGGAAAAACCTTGCCATATACAAGATAAACAGGGACAGCCTTGATAATGATATGACTCAACCTGATTATACCGTGTACTTTAAGTACCCCGACCAAAAAAGCTTCCCGCCAAAAAAATCGGAATTTTTATATGATGCGGAAGCCTTTTTTGAGCATAACGGTAACTTTTACATATTTACTAAGAACAGGAGTGCGCGTTATGATGGCAGTTTTAAAGTATATAAAGTTCCTAACAAGGCAGGCAGCCACACTGCAGTGTTGGCAGGTACTTATACCAGCTGCAGCGCTTACCGTAAATGTGCCATAACAGGGGCAGATATAAGCCCTGACGGTACAGTAGCATTATTATCATCTGATAAAGTGTGGCTTATACCGGGTTTCTCCGAAGTTTTTAAGCAGGAAGCAATGCAGCAGTATGAGCTGGGGCATTATTCACAAAAGGAGGGAATTACGTTTAAAGACAATAATACATTACTGATTGCAGATGAAAAAGAAGACGGTGCAGGAGGCCTGCTCTACAGCGTTACTATAACCGATTTAAAAGCCAAACGTTAAGCCGAAGGAAAACCTGCCCCCATCAGAGCCTCGAAAATAAAAAACATTTGCGGTTACAACATTAAGCCCGTTAAGCCATATGCCGCCGCCTGCACTTTGGTGCCATTTTTCAGAATTTCCTTCCGGTATCCATACCCTTCCGTAATCATATCCGCCAAATATGCCCAGGGTGAGTGGTACAAAAGTATTCTTCCAGTAACCGAGTGTAAGCCTTATGTCATTACTGTGAAATGCTGCCCTTTTTCCCGTAAAGCGTTCTTCACGGTATCCCCTTACTTCATCATCGCCGCCAAGTGTGGCTGCCTGGTAAAATTCAAAGTTATTGCCAAACCTAAGCTTTACTTTCGCCCTGCTCCTGAAAACAAGCTTTTCATCAGGGGTTAGCTTGTGCACAAAATCTACAAAGCCTTCTGCAAAGCCAAAGTTTCGCCTGTATTGTTCAAGGCTTGTCGTCCACCCTCCGGTAAAAGAAAACGCCATACCCAGTGCAGGCAGTGTTATATTATCATAGTTGGCAAAACTATACGTTACATTAACACCGCCATATTGGCGGTGCTCAAATAACGAAGGGTCTACTTGTCCCGGCTCGTTTACAAATCTTTGCGATGAATCTTCAACTTCAATGGTTTCAAAAACACTCTGCAACTGCAAAAAACTACCGTTCCTGCTGGTTCGGAATACTGCAGGCGCCACCCGCAGGGTTTGCAGCCTTACCCTGTTGTAGTCCATGCCCAGATCTTCATCAAAATTGGGCGTGGTGTTACCATACCCGAAATAGTTGATACTGAAGGTTGGGCTTGTATAACGTGCATCTACCGCAAAGTTCCAGTTGCTGCCCAGCGTAATAAATTCGCCCCTGTACTCCAGCTCAAAACCCATTGTGGCAAAGTAGGCGCTGGCCTTAAACCTGTGCCGTTGGGAGTAAGGGTCGCGGCTAAAGTTGTTAACCACATAGCTAAGCATAGCCCCCAGCTTTACACCATCATCAGGATTAAAACCGGCACTCGGATATCCTGAAAATACATTATATTCAGGCTTTTTGTAGTTATAGGTATTGGTTTCATAATCATCCGTAAGGATAATTTTTGCTTTTTTATCAGTTTTGAAGGTGTTTTCCTTACTTGCAAAATCATATATTTTAACTTTTCTACCGTTTTCAACTGTATAAATATCATGATTTTGCCCACCGAGCAATCGTAACAGTATTAGCTTATCACCGTTGCCTTTCACCACAAACTCGTCGTCGTCGTCAAGGCCGTAAATCCATATCTCCTCGGTTTTTTTACTGCTGTAGGTTTGGGTGTATAGCAACTCTTCCGCACCATCTTCAATATTATATGTTTTTACCTCAGTCTCACCGCCAGGCAGGCGCGTAATAACAAACCGCTCTTTATCATCAGTACCTGTTATAATAACCGTTTTAAGTAAAACGTCCCGGTATTCCAAAGCGAACTCCTGCAATTTTGCCCTCCTTTTTTTAAGGATGGTTTTTATATTTTCGGCAATATCGTCTTTCATTTCATTGGGTAGCTCGGCAAAAGCAGCTTCAATGGCTTCATCAGTAATGTTTTCCTGAAGGTACTTTGCTTCCCGAAGCCAGTCGTCCTCATCAGATTTGATTATAAAGGCAACATCAAGCGGATAAGCTGATTTATTGAACCATTTAATGTCACGGATGTTTTCATCATACTGCTGCATGCTGCGCAATGCAGGTATGCGCATGATTATTGAAAGCAATGCCCCGCCATATTTCGGGAATGCCTGGTCGCGGTCTCGCGGAATGGGTTTATATACAACAGAATCTTTTTTCTCAAATTTAGACCACCTCCACTGGTCAGAGTGCCTGTCCCAGTCGCCTATAAGCATGTCAAACAGCCTGGCGCGAATATAGGCTTTCTCATCTATTACATACTTTTTGTCTTTCCTCAGGTCTTCAAAAACGTTTTGTGTACTCTCTATATCATCCGGTTTTCCAAAGCTGGCAAGGTCGCCATGCTCTTTACCCGGATGCTCCTCAATCATATACAGCTCATTGCCATATTCTTCATTATATTCTTTCAGTGCGTTTTGCTTTGGCACATAAAACAGGCGCGGATTGGTGTGATATATTCCTGCACTTTCTGCAAGGTCATCCACTACAAAAGAGGCGTAGGGGTGCGATGAGGTATAAAAATCCAGCAAGAACTTTTCAGCAAAGGTATTATCGAGCTTATCGCCTATATAGCGGTTTTTAAACGCTGTCTTCTGTATAAACTGTGTAGCGCTTTTGCGCAGGCCCCTCATAACATATTCTTTACCATTTTTATCGGCAAGCCTTAATGATTTAGACTGGTGCCCGCCACCGCCTTTAACCGGTGTGAGTCCGCCATAAAGCGTGTCGAGCAATACCGTGTTTACCTCTATAAGCTGGCTGTAATAGTCGCGGTAATGGTCGCCAAAAAGAAATTTATAAGTACCGCCTTTTTCTGTAAGCGATGACGGATATATGGCTGCCTTTGTTGTTGCCGGGAAGTTCCCGCTGTAATCTTTAATTACAGGGTTGGGCTTCAGGTCTATAATGCGCTCAAACAGCTTTACATCTTTACTGTTGCGCAGGGCGAAGTAGTCGAGCTTAACTTTACCATCTGTAAATACATCCATTACCACATAGCCTGTGCCGCCATAACTGAAATCGTTAGGATATATGGCCCTTGCAGCTTCTTCTTTACAACCCGCGCCGCTTATAACCTGGTGTATGTTGTCATGGTTAATGTATTGAAGGTTATGGTCGTGGCCTGATACTACAATAACATTATCAAGGCCCTGAATCATTGCTTTAACACGGTTAGACAAGTCGTTATACACCCGGCTCTGGATATCCTGTGTGCTGTAACCTGAGGCTTTTCGCGCCAAATCTATAAACGAGCCGAGCACCGGCAGGGGAATACGCTGCCTTAGCGGAAACAGGTGCTTTTCAGGGGAAAATTCGCCACCATGCGTGCCATGTGTCATTAACGGGTGGTGCATTGCTATAACAACAACTTTATCCTGGCTGTCTTTCAGTATGTCTTCCAACTCGGTAAACATGGCATCGCGTGTTTTTATATCGCAATCATCGTTTATAGTGGGGTACCTGTCCCAGTCTTCTAAAAACCACTGGCTGTCAATGGCAATCATTACAATACTGTCAGATATTTCTATGTCATCAATTCCGCACCCGTTACCCGGTAAAAAGGCTTTCTTTTCATCAAGCTTGTCTTCTACATAATCATCCTGCTCTTCAAGCCCTTTCAATCCATGGTACCAGTCGTGGTTACCGGGAATAAAATAGGTTTTGCCCTTAAAAAGTTTTGCCAGCGCCATCTGGCTGTCAAGGCTTTCCTCTGCCTCCTTCCTGTCCTTATGGTCTTTATCGGCGGGCATGCCCAGCGGGTAAACATTATCACCAAGATACAGCAGTGTGGCATTTTTACCTTCTTCTTTAAGTTTATAGCTTACATTTGATAGCATCTGCTGTGCCTTTGGCTCATTTGCATAGCCGGCATCGCCTATCAGGTAAAAGCGGTGTTCTACTTTACTGTTAGTAATCAGGCTGTCATTTTTTGCTTCAGGGCCTGTTTCCCTGCCATATTGCGGCCTGTTTGTAGCACATGAAGCCAGCAGCAGTAACATGCCTAAAAACGGCAGATACTTATTTATGCGGGCTGTAGCTGTAACCCAAAATAATTTCATAAATTGGTTGTAGTTAATTTTGTCTTGATGTCGATACTAAAAAAAGCCGAGGATTATGTGTTCAGCTTATTCAAAGATAAGCTATCTCCCAATTATATATACCATAATTTTAACCATACTTTACGGGTAGTAACCACAACAGCCACCATGGCAAAGGAGGAAGAGGTTGGTGAAGAGGATACCGAAGCCTTACTGCTTGCCGCATGGTTCCATGATTCGGGCTATGCAGAGGGAAGGGACGACCACGAAGAAAAAAGCTGCACAATTGCAGGACAGTTTTTTTCGGATAACGGTTATCCTAATGAAAAAGCAGAACGAGTTTATCAGCTAATAAGGGTTACAAAAGTAGATGCACGGCCGGAAACATTACCGGAGCGTATTATAAGGGATGCCGACTGTTCTCACTTTGCGGAAAAGAATTATTGCAGGCTTGCCGAGTTGCTAAGGGAAGAATGGAAGCTGACCGAAGGAAAGGTTTTTACTGACCTTGAATGGGCTGTTGCGAACCGTGACCTGCTGATGCACCGCCACCGCTTTTATACCAACTATGCGCAAAAAAATATGCAGCCGGTAAAAGAGCGGAATATTGCGGTATTACAGGAAGCTATCAACGATTTGGAGCAGGGTAAGAAAAAAGTTTCTAAAGACAAGATAAACAAGAAAAAGCTGGAGAAGCTGACACGGCCGGACAGGGGTATAGATACTATGTTCCGTATCACGCTTAATAATCACACAAGGCTTAGCGAAATAGCCGACAGCAAGGCAAACATAATGATATCGGTTAATGCTATTATTATTTCGGTAGCGCTTACGGCACTTATACCAAAACTGGACAGCCCGGCCAACGCACACCTTATGATTCCTACTTTTATACTGGTATTTTTTGGTGTGGTTTCTATAATTTTTGCCATACTATCTACGCGCCCAAAGGTAACAGGAGGCACATTTACTCGTAAAGACATAGATGACCGTAAAATAAACCTGCTTTTTTTCGGGAACTTTTATAAAATGCCGCTTGATGAGTATGACTGGGCAATGAACGAAATGATGAAAGACAGGAAATACCTGTATGATTCAATGATAAAAGACCTTTATTTTTTAGGGGTGGTATTGCACCGCAAATACAAGCTGCTGCGTATTACCTATAATATCTTTATGATAGGGATTATTGTTTCTGTAGCGGTTTTCGTTTACGCTTTCAGCAGGATATAATAGGTAAGGATCTTTAAATTTATCTCGACTCGAGCTCCTTAAGCAGCTCTTCGTAGCTGTAGGTACGGCCGCGCCCGTTCTCGTTATCATAAATAACAGAAACGCGAAGCGCTTTAAGGCCTGTAACGCCCTGCAGGTCTTCCACATCAAAGTGCTCGATAACTTCGCCCAGCATGTTTTTATGCTGCAGGAACTTTATATACCTCCTGTATTCGGCTTCTTCCTGCTTTTGCGAATATACTATGGTAATCTTGCCATTTTCAGTTATACGCTTATCTGTGCCTTTAATGTTAGATTTGTCAATCCTTTTCTTTACCACTTCATAGCGGGCGTTATACGTGCCATCAACATCAAAACGTTTTTCATCCATCCGGAAGCGTATTGATATAGGCGTGCTGAACACCAGTATCAGCGATGTAACATCTAAGTCATAAGGCAGGGCAGGGCGCAGCTTGTAATATTCATTTTCCATCTCGCACATAGCCTGTAGCTGCCATAGCCTAAGGTTTTGCAGGTATAACGGACTATAAGGGTGTTTAGGCGCTATAGATGCCCCGATATACAGGTTGTGCTCTACACCATCCGTTTTAAAACGCTCATAATAATGAGGATAGAATTGCTGTGCTTCGGCTTGCTTTTTATCCAGAACCTCCGCAAGATGCTTATTGATGATAGACATGGCCTCATCAAAATCTTTGCGGCTGTCATATACCATCTTCACTTTTTGGTCAAGCGAAGCAAAATAATCATGTATGCGGCTGTGTATATCCTGGTCAACAGAATCAAAGTGCTGCAGGATAGGGTGCACCTCATCCTGTATATAATTTTGTATTACGGCTTCAGAGTCGGCCTTTAGCTGCTTTTTCAGCTTATCCTCATGGCTCTGCAACTCAAAAATATGTTGTTCTACAACAGGCAGCGGCTCACGCTTAAATATAAACCTGAACAGGCCCAGCAGCTTCTCCAGTTGCCTGATGAGGTCTTTCTCGGTAGATTGATTCCTGGCGCCCGATGAGCCTTTTACATCTATCTGCCCATATAGAGGGTAAATTTCTTTAAAGATTATCTCCTTATAAGCAAAGTTTTCTCCCTGCCTTGCATTGATGTGGCGCAACGCTTCTTCCCTGAATTTCCAGTAAACACTATGATGTATGGCTGTATATTCTTTTTGGATTATGGCATCTACCTGGTTTTGAAGTTCGCTGTAGTAACGGTCTATACTGTCGGTTAAAAACGGCAGTATATAAGAAAGCTTGTTGGCATTAATACTGTTCAGTTCACCCGGGCGGGAACATACCAGCTCTATGATACCTATCAGGCGGTCATTCTTCATTACGGGGGCAAGTATGCAGCTTTTTATGTTTTGCGAAAGCAGGTGCTGTGCAAATTTGGTTTCGCCACAGTCGCTTTGTGCAAAGCTCTCTACATCAGAAATAATGAAATAACTGCGCTCTCCCATTATCTTTTCAAGCGACTCATCGCAAAAAACCGAATTACAGTTCAGTTCACTCTTATCCCTTAAAATATAGCTGCTCACATCTTCAAACGGCGCAATACGGAAAAGGTTATCTTCCGTATTAATTTCGGTAAACCCAATCCTCAGGTCAGGTATCTTGTAAATAGATTTAAAGATGGTTTCAAGATTTGATTTGGTTATCTCATCAAAATCTTCCGACTTTAAAAGGTTGCTCTTCAGGTTCGAGATGGCGCTTTCTGTCGTGGCATCGAATAATGACATGATACCGAAACCTTTTAATATCCAGCTTTTTTCCGGGAATTTTTCTTTCCACAATTCAATATTGTCAAAGCTGTCCATAAGCAATTTGGCATCTTCCTCGGTAATATCAACAGCTTTATCTGTAGGCAATATGTCTATAAAATCGGCATTATACATAATACGGTAATGCCTTATAATGCCGTCAGCATCGGGTATATCATAAAAGAAAGGCCTGCTGAAGTCGAAATGATAACCGTAATGGTAATTAAGTATCAGGCAGCAGCACATAACATAAAACTGGTGCCCGTTAAAATTACGGATGCTCATGTCAAATTCGTTCCCCGCTTCCTGTAATATTTTGCCAAACCTTTCGGTGTAGTTAAAAACAATGTTGTAGAACGGGATTGTCGCAGCCTTGATTTCGTTGTGGGTAAGCGCGGTAGGGAAAAGATCGGCCAGCAGGTTTTTAATAAGCTGCCTGTGCTTTTCAAGCTGAGAGTAATCGGCAATACCTTCACGCAGTTCAGGGTAAGGCTCAGTATGCCTCAGCAGGGCTTTGGCATAGTCAGAACGGTAGTCAACATCGCTCGCAGCAATCTCCTTCAGCTTTTCCATCACTACATGAAAGGAAATCTGTACTTCAAAAGGGCTGCTTTCAAATTGCTCAACGCTCATATATCCGTTCGGTTTTGTCATAACAAAGGTACAAAAAGGTTGTTATATGTTAAAATACGGATTTTGTATTGTAACGGTTGCCCTGTTAAGGCAGGTTTAGCAAATTTTTATTATTATTTTTGTAGTGAAATACCACAATATGAACCAGCTAATACCACTTAGCTTTCACAATAATGTATCCCTTACCATAAAACGGGAAGACCTTTTGCACCCCCATATTTCGGGTAATAAATTCAGGAAACTTAAGTATAATATTGAAGAATCACTGAGGCAGGGAAATACCACTTTGCTAACCTTCGGAGGCGCCTACTCAAACCACATAGCCGCCGCTGCTGCCGCGGGTAAAAAGTATAACCTGCAAACCATTGGCATAATAAGGGGCGATGAGTTGCATGATAAAGCAATGCAAAACCCTACCCTGAAATTTGCAGCAGACTGCGGCATGAAGCTGCACTTTATTTCACGTGAGGCTTATCGTGATAAACATACACCTGAGTTTATAGCGCATCTGCAAAGGGAATTCGGGGAGTTTTACCTCTTGCCGGAAGGCGGTACCAATGCACTCGCCATAAAAGGGTGTGAAGAGATTTTAACCGTAGAAGATTCTGGATTTACACACATCTGCTCTGCTGTTGGTACAGGCGGCACGGTGTCGGGTATAATAAAATCGGCAGGAGCGGGGCAGCAGGTACTGGGCTTTCCGGTGCTTAAAAATGAGGCATTATCAGATGATATTGCTAAATTTGCCGGGCAGGGTAACTGGAAGCTTGTAAACAGCTATCATTTTGGCGGGTATGGTAAAGTAACCGAAGAACTGGTAACATTTATGAATGGTTTTTACGAAAAAACAGGTATTCCGCTGGACCCTGTTTATACGGCAAAGATGGTTTTTGGCGTTATAGACATGGCAGAGAAAGGTTTTTTTCCTGATAACGCTAAAGTGCTGATGATACATACCGGTGGATTGCAGGGTATTGAAGGTATGAACCTTGAGCTTAAGAGAAAAAAACTGTCCCTAATTAAAATATGAGATAGCATGATGAAAAAGATTTTAACCCTTGTTGTTTTAAGTTTGCTGGTAAGCTGCGGTACATCATACACAAGCCGTAAAAGCGGTAAAAGCACTGCACGCACCACTACAACCCGCAAGCCAAAAGCTCCTAAAAAGGAAACACGCGTTGCCAATACCAACAGGAACAACAGCAGGGATACCGAAACACTTGAATCTACCTCTAAAACGGTTGTTTATGCCGATATAGTAAAACAATATATACTTGATTATAAAGATGTGGCCAAAGCCAACATGCGCAACCATGGTGTGCCTGCCAGTATCACGCTAGCGCAGGGCATTTTAGAGTCGGGTGCGGGCAGGGGCACACTTTGTGTAAATGCCAACAATCACTTTGGCATTAAGTGCCACACCGGTTGGGAAGGTGAATCGGTTTACCATGATGATGATGCCAAAGGAGAATGTTTCCGCAAATATAAAGACCCGGCAGAATCGTATAATGACCACTCTTTATTCCTTACCTCGCGCAGCCGTTATGCCGCCTTGTTTAAACTTGATAAAGACGACTATGAGGCCTGGGCACACGGGCTAAAAGCAGCAGGCTATGCCACCGACCCTAAATATCCTGATAAGCTTATCGGGCTTATAGAGCGTTATGAGTTAGCGAAATATGATGCAGAGGTTTTAGGCGGTACTTATGTGCCAAGGCAAAAAGAAATCAAGCCTGTAATTGCAGATGCACCGCTTGCAGCGGGCATGCACAAAGTAGAGCAGGGCGATACACTATACTCCATATCAAAACGATATAATGTTACTGTAGATGAGCTTATCAGGCTAAACAGCCTTTCGGGCAATACCATATCTATAGGGCAGGTACTAAAAGTAAAATAAACACCAATACTAATGTTATACGAAAGAAGCAGCCGCCTCTTTGCCGAAGCAGCAAAGGTAATACCCGGCGGTGTGAACTCTCCTGTGCGTGCCTTTAAGGCAGTAGGAGGTACGCCCATATTTGTAAAAGAAGCAAAAGGCGCTTATTTATATGATGAAGACGGCAACCGCTTGATAGATTATATTAACTCGTGGGGGCCAATGATACTGGGCCATGCCTATGAGCCTGTTATAAATGCGGTGATTGAAAGGGCTAAAAAGGGAACCTCTTTCGGGATGCCTACCGCGCTGGAAACCGAAATAGCGGCCCTTGCAGTGAGCATGGTGCCGAATATAGATAAAATTCGTTTTGTGAACAGTGGCACCGAAGCCTGCATGAGCGCCATTCGCCTTGCGCGCGGATACACAAAACGCGATAAAATAATAAAATTCGCAGGCTGCTACCACGGGCACTCTGATTCTTTCCTGATACAGGCGGGAAGCGGGGCGGTAACATTCGGTACGCCTAACAGCCCGGGTGTTACGCAGGGCACGGCTAAAGATACCCTGCTTGCAAAATATAACGACCTGCAAAATGTAGCCGAGCTTTTTGCGGCAAACCCCGATAGCATAGCGGCAATTATAATAGAGCCTGTTGCAGGCAATATGGGCTGCATACCACCTGCAGATGGCTTTTTGCAGGGGCTAAGGGAACTTTGCGACCAGCATGACGCACTGCTTATTTTTGATGAGGTAATGACAGGCTTCCGTTTGGCTAAGGGCGGGGCGCAGGAGCTTTATAATGTAAAAGCCGACCTTGTCACATTTGGCAAAGTTATAGGCGGAGGGCTTCCTGTGGGCGCTTTTGCAGGGCCTGAAGCGATTATGAACCACCTTGCACCGGCAGGGCCGGTTTACCAGGCAGGAACGCTGTCGGGGAATCCGCTGGCTATGGCTGCCGGGCTGGAAATGCTTAAGGCGCTTAACGCTGATGCGGATATTTATAAAAGGCTGGACGAGAAAACAGCTTACCTTGAAGATGGCATGAGGAAAGAACTGGACGCAGCCGGTATAACTTATACCATAAACCGCAGGGGTTCTATGATATCGGTGCATTTTGATGAACGCCCGGTTACCGATTTTGCTTCGGCGGCTAACGGAGATAACGAAACGTTTAAAAAGTTCTTCCACGGGCTTTTACAGGAAGGTGTTTATATTGCACCATCTGCATACGAAACGTGGTTTATTACCGATGCCCTAACATATAACGACCTCGACTTTACCATACAGGCAGTAGGCAAAGTCGCCAATAACCTAAAATAAAAAAAGCTCCCAAAGGGAGCTTTTTTTATGCTGTTATACTATTTATTAATGGGTAAGCTTTGTGATCAACTTATGGTTTTTCTCCAGTTTTGTTAATTGTTCAGGAGTTAAGGCAGCCTTTACATTCATTTCCATCTGCTCTGCAAGGATATCTTTACGCTGCTGGCTAAAATCAGGTGTTGCCAAATACTTGTGCTTTTGTACAAACAGTTTGGTTAAATCAGCTTTTTGAGCCGGGGTTAATTGTACAAGTTCATGTAACGCGGTAATATCCGCTGCTGCTTTAGTAGTGGCATCGTCATTATTTTGCTGGGTTTGGGTGGCTGCTACAGGAGCCGCCGCAACTTTTTTCTGCTGTGCATTGGCAGTATAGCCAAAGGCAAGTATCATAGCAAAAAGAGTAATAATCTTTTTCATAATCGTTAAAATTTTTAAATGTTAGCGATTCAAATATATAAAAAATTGTGACATACAAAAATTATATATTACGCTATGCTGGTTATAACTACCACTTTATAACATATTAGAATCTTTTGGGTTTAGAATTTAACATTCTCAATAAAACCCAATTTTAAAATCCTGCGTAAATAATGATGTTGGTATGGTGAAGAAAAATTTTTCCCAAAAAGCAAAAAGCCATTTAAATTAAGGTAAGGTGTGGTTTAATGGCTTCCCTTCTCTCTGAATAAGAGGGGAGGGTTTTTTGTTTTATATAACAGTGTTGCCCGAAATTGTTATGAAAAACTCGCTTAAAGCATAACGATTATTGGCTTCGTAATTAAAATATTGTTAGCTAAATTTTAATTAAATGTTACCAAAAACACTTGTATTTTGGTTGTTGCTTAACCTTAACTTAATGTATATCTGATAAATATAGAATGATTTTACATTTAACGTAACAAATTTATAGATATATTTGCCAAATCATAACAATGCATTTTTAGTTACTTTTTAATTGGATATTATATGCTGAAACATTTACAATTTCACTTAACAAAAATTTTACTCACAGCGCTATTGTTTGGCACGGGAGTAAGTGCTTGGGCGCAAACTGATATTTTCAATCAAGCTGGAGGAGGTACACTTCCGTCTGGTTGGGTTAATACAACTGTAAGCGGTGGTAATAATTTTAACCAAACTTCTTATTGGTTATTAGATGCTTTGGCTACAGTGGAAACTCTTACTACAACATCATATGATTTATCATCATATTCGACTGCACAATTTAGTGCAGATTTTGCAGCTTTTGGTTCAGGAAATGCGAATAAACTTAAAGTAGAGATATCTTACAACGGAGGTACTTCCTATACACAAGTTGCTGTTTCTACGGACGCAGCATCAGGTAGTACTCCTTATTATACTTTCACAGTTCCTTTAAATCAGGTAAGTAATGCAGTTAGGATAAGAGTATCTCCAAACTCTACAAATGCAAGGGGTCTAAGATTAAGAAATCTAGTTTTACAAGCATCCGGCACATCTGCTTCGGCGCCAACATTAACAACAAACACAACAGGTTTTACATCTAACTTTGGTAATGTGCTTGTAGGTTCTAACAGTACTGGTAGCCCATTCACAGTATCAGGCGGTAACCTTACCTCTAATGTTACAGTAAATGCACCCAACACTAACTTCCAGGTTAGTTTAAGCGAATCTTCAGGTTATTCTTCATCAGTGTCTGTAAGCTATGGTTCAGGCACTATAACAAATGTTCCGGTATATGTTCGTTTCACGCCACAAAGTGCAGGAGCAAAGTCGGGCAATGTTACATTAACATCCGGCACGGCAAGCCAGTCGGTTGCAGTTTCAGGAACAGGCGTAGTTCCGTCTGCCACACTCGCTGCATCCCCTGCACTTACAGAAACCAATCTTAACGGTGCAACGGCAACGGTTACCTTAACTAACAGTACCTATGCAGCTTCATTAACAACTGGCAATTTTACATTAAACAATGCGCCTTCGGGTGTTTCTGTAGCTTCGGTAGTACGTAACTCCGATACGCAGGCAACACTTACGTTTGCCTATAACAATACAGATTTTGACAGTAACGTTACTAACTTTAATGTTACTGTAGCTTCTGCAGCCGTTACAACAGGTTCGGCACTTACAACGGGTAATATAACCATAACCGCTGTTGCCGAAACGTTATCATCATCAGGTACGCTTGCTATTGGCAACCAGTGTATCAATACCACATCTTCAGCATTTAGCTTTGTGGTTACGGGCAGTAACCTTAAACCCGGCGATATTACTGTTGCGGCAGCATCAGCATATACATACTCTTCATCTTCTGAGGGTACTTATACATCAACATTAACATTCCCGCAGTCGGAATTGCCAAAAACCATATTTGTAAAGTTTACGCCTACAGCCGTACAATCATACGGTAATATAAATGTATCGGGTGGTTCGGCATCTTTAAATAAAACTGTAACCGCTGCCGGTGTTAATACATCAGCTACTGTTACAACCGCAGCTGCTACGGGAGTTACCACTACCGAAGCTATATTGGGGGGTAATGTTACTGTAGAAGGCTGTTTAACAACAGACCTTAAAGGTGTTGTTTATGCCACAACAACCAACCCCGCCATAAGTGGCAGTGGCGTAACGCAGCTAAATGCTTCAGGTGCAGGCTTAGGCAGTTTCACGGTTAACGCTTCAGGTCTTTCAAGCGGTACACGCTATTATGCTAGGGCATTTGCAAGAAACACAGCCGGTACTGTAGTATATGGCAGTCAGGTAACATTTGATACGCCATGCGACCCTATCGCACTACCGCTAACAGAAGGGTTTGAAGACACTTCATTCCCACCGTTATGCTGGACTTCATTTATAGGTACAAACGGTCTTGGTGCAACAGTTAATTGGGCACATACAACAACATATACTAATAATTTTTCTGCAGGGGCTGCATTTGTAAGCTATGAAGGTGTTACTTCAGGGCAAAAATCAGAAGACTGGCTTGTCACTCCGGGACTTATTTTACCGGATACAGATGGTTCTATTGAATTAAGCTTTTTAGAAAGGCAGCGTTATGATGCTGAATATAATACTGAGTTCTATGTAAAAATAGCTACTTCAACGCCTTCAGATCCGGCATCTTATACTAATATCGCCAGTTATACTGAAGCTAACCTTTCTTTCGGAGAATTCTTTAAAAGGACAATAGATATAACTGCCTACAAAGGACAAACGGTATATATTGCATTTGTGATGTTGCAGAACGATGGCGATGAGTGGTATATAGATGATGTAGCTGTCAAAGAGATATTACCCCCACTTGAAGTGCCTGTTGCTACAGAAGCAACCGATATAAGCACAACAGGTTTTACTGCAAACTGGGAAGCTATTAGTGGCGAAGGTGCAACTTACAGAGTAGATGTAAGCACACTGGAAGAGTTTGGTACTTATGGCCCGGCACAGACTACTACAGAAGACTTTGAAAATATACCTGCAAGTGTGGGTAGTTATGCACCAAGAAGCTGGACGGGTGTAAATGGTGTTGAGTGGCTTGCTACATCTGCACGTACCGACCAAACCATAACAGGAAGGGCTATAACACTAAATGAGTCAGCTCCACATTATTTATTATCATCTGAACTGCAAAATGGGCTTACAAGCCTTTCATTTAGTGCGCAGCGAAAATTTACTGGTACTACGGGTACATTAACGGTTAACGTGCTTACAGGTTCTGACTTTTCAGATGTAACCACGCTTGGTACAATTCAGGTTGGATCTACTGTAGTACAATACAGTAATAGCAGCATCACAGGCATCACAGGCAGTTATAAAATCAGGATTGAAAGTGATGGTACTAATAGATATGCTATAGATAACCTTAGCTTTACTACAGGCCCTGTGCTTACGCCATCTTATGTTGAAGGATATAATAATGCAGATGCAGGTTCTGCCACTTCATTAGATGTTACCGGGCTGGAACCAAGCACTACCTACTACTATAGGGTTAGGGCGGTGCTTGCAGCGCAAACCTCAGCCAACTCAAACACTATAGAAGCTGAAACAGGCCTTATAAATGTTTGGAACGGTACCGCATGGACAGCCGGTGTAGTGCCAACATCTGTAGATGATGCCATTATAGAAGGCCTATATGATACAGGTGTAGAAGGTACTTTCAGCGCATCGGTGCTAACAGTGAATGAAGGTGGTAGTATGGTTATAGCTTCGGGTGACAACATTGTAGTTACCAATGAGGTTATCAATAACGCCGAACCGGAAGACTTTATAGTAGAAAATAACGCGAACCTTATACAGATAAACGACAACGCTGTTAACACGGGAGAAATACACGTGCTGAAGTCAAGCTCGCCGCTATACAGGCTCGACTATACAATATGGTCGGCACCGATAGTAGGGCAAAGCCTGCTTTCATTTTCGCCTGGCACAGTCCCAACGCGTTTTTACAGCTACAGCGAGGCGCTGGATATATACACAGGTACTAATCCGTCTTTAACTTTCTTTACACCGGGTTACGGTTACCTGATACGCACGCCGAATAACTGGGTTGCCTATGCCGAAGGCGTTGCAGGTCAGCAATGGACAGGTACTTTTGAAGGTACGCCAAACAACGGAGAAGTAACTGTGCCAATGCAAAATGAGGCAAACGGCTTTAATATGGTGGGTAACCCTTACCCGTCGCCAATAAACATAAGTGCTTTCCTTACCGAAAACACAGGAGTTATAGAAGATGGTTCGGCGCTTTATTTCTTCAGGAAGCGTAACGATACTTCTGCAGGCTCACCAACATATGCTACCATTACACTTGCCGGCTATACAGCCAATACAGCAGCAGGCGGCGACACAGGTGATGGTGTGTTCTCTAATCCTGATAATTCAGCTCAGTGGGTTATTAATCCTGGACAGGGCTTCTTTGTAAAAGCTGAGGGTGGCAACCTTACCTTTAACAATGCTATGAGGAGGCCGGTTAACAACGGGCAGTTCTTCAGGACGGCTCAGGATGAAACGCAGCAGGCATCGCGCTACTGGATAAACATGGCGGGTACAAACAGTGAGTTCAGCCAGATGGCAGTTATATATAAAGAAGGTAAAACACTTGGTATAGATTACGGTTGGGATGGTACTGCCCTTATAGGCGATGGTGCTGTAAACCTGTACTCTACTGCCGAAGAAAAAGCACTTGCTATACAGGCAAGGCCTGCATTCCAGTCGGATGATGTTGTAAATGTTGGCTTCAGGGCTTCACAGCCGGGTACCTATACCATAAGCCTTGACCATGCCGATGGTTTATTTACAACAGGGCAAAACATCTACCTTATTGATACGGTTGCAGATGTATCTACCAACCTTCAGGAAAGTGACTACAGCTTTACTACAGAGGGCGGACAGTTTGATGAGCGTTTCCGTATAGTGTACGACCAGGCGTCATTAGGCAATGATACACCTGTATTTAATGCAGATTCTGTAGTGGTTTACGAAAACAACGGTGATATTACTATAGATGCAGGTAAAACTACCATTGAGACTATAACAGTTTATGACATTAACGGTAGGGTTATATATACCGGTAATAATGTTAATGCAACTGCTACCGTAATTAAGAACCTGCATGCAGCGCAACAGGTACTAATAGTTAATGTTGCTACCGAAAAAGGTACTGTAAGCAAAAAGATAGTTTTCTAAGAACAAATCATTGTAAACATAAAGGTCCCCCTGCCAAAAAGCAGGGGGATTCTTATTTATTGAAGTAAAACTGTAACTTTAAGTACTTTATTTGTGAATTTAAGGTAGGGTATTTTGTTTTGTGCATGTTTTTAACATAATTTTAGTTGCTAAACCTGCACAACCAATGAAAAAAACTATACTCTTTCTGTTTTTTACCTTATTTGTTATAAATCTATCTGCGGAAGCCAACAATGCATTTGCTCCGGTTAACGATAATTGTGCTAATGCAACAACGCTGACTGTCAATTCAGGTACTGCATGCACGGCAACATCTGTAGCATCATTTTCGGCAGCAACAATATCTCCGGAAGGCAATACCTGTACACCTGCTACAACAGCCGATATATGGTACCAGTTTACGGCAACGGCAACATCGCATACGGTAGCATTATCAAATTTTACAGGTACTCCGCAGCCTGTTGCAATGGTTTTATATGAAGGCGCAGATTGCGGTGCACTAACCCAAATGTATTGCAGTATCAATAATGTTATTTTAGCTACTTCTTTAACCGTAGGTAATACCTACAAACTCAGGCTTTATTTTAATTCTGCAAACCCATCTTTAACGGCAACTACTTTTAGTGTATGTGTAACTACGCCACCGCCACCATCAGGCAACAACCAGAGCGACTGCGTTATCACCACAATAAATTTTGATTTTGAGTCGCCTGCGCCTACAGCTACCATATATCCCATTTTTCTGAATCATAATGTAGTGCAGGGCTGGCGTACAACTGCCAGCGACCAAATGATGGAGTACTGGCCGGTGCCGAATTATGAAAATGTGCCTGCCTACAGCGGCATACAGTTTATAGAGCTTAATGCTAACCTCGTTTCGGGTGTGTACCAGGATTACCAGACACCCGAGGTAACAACTTTTACCTATGGTTTTGCCCACCGCGGGCGACAGGGTACAGATACCTGCCAGCTTTTGGCGGGTCCTCCGGGCGGGCCATATACGCCTGTGGGTTCGCCTGTATCTACAGGTAACACAGCGTGGAGTTATAATACCGGTACTTATAATGTTCCTGCCGGGCAAACCGTAACACGCTTTATATTCCAGTCGGTTTCAAGTGTAGGCGGGGCCAGTGTGGGCAATTACCTTGACGCTATTACTTTTACCGCCAACAACGGTATATTATCACCCAATCCTTACAGTATGAATTGCGGCGACCTGATAGCAAATGTAAATGCGGCAGGTACAGGTACGTGGGTGCCTCATGCATCAAATCCGTCAGAAGTGGTAATAGCAAATGCGTCTTCGGGTAATACTACGATATCAGGTTTTTCTGCTGAGGGAATGTATTATTTCGACTGGGTTACCCAGTATTGCACCAGTACATTAGAGATTTCCTTTACAGGAGATGAGGTTGAGCCACCGGTCGTGCAGGATGTTACCTACTGCCAGGGAGAAACAGCCACTGAGCTTACGGCAACTGCCTCTCCGGGAAATACGATTAACTGGTTTACCGGTGCGCCTCCTGTGCCCAGTACGGCTGTTACAGGAACCTTTACCTATTATGTGAGCCAGGTAGCGCCTAATGGCTGCGAAAGTGTCTCAGCTGCTATAACAGTTACAGTAAACCCTCCGGGTGATGCCGTAACCGGATTTACACTGCCCGAAGCTGCTTGCGAAGGCAGCACTGCCATAGTGCCTGATACAGCGGACGGTTTTACAGGAGGAGGTATTTTTAGTGCAGAATCCGGCCTTGATATCAACGCATCTACAGGTGAAATTAACCCTGCAGCAAGCACGCCCGGCAATTATACAGTAACTTATGCTGTATCCTCAAATGAATGTACCGGTGCAGGGAGTACGCAGGTTCCTTTTACGGTTTATGAACTGCCGGCACAGCCAGATGTAACTGGTTCACAACCCGATTGCAGTATTGCTACAGGTACTATAACAATAAACAGCCCTACAGGCACAGGCTACACGTATAGCATAAACGGAACCGACTTTCAGGTGACAACAATATTTAGTGGGCTTGCGACAGGAACTTATTCGGTTACGGTTTTAAACCAGTTTGGGTGCAGTTCAGTGCTAAATGGAGTTACTGTAAATGCAGCGCCTGCAGTACCGGCAACACCAACAATTAGTGTTGCACAGCCTACCTGTACAGTCGCTGACGGGACAATTACAGTTACTGCTCCGTTGGGGGCAGCCTATACTTATAGTATTAATGGTACAGATTTTCAGGCTTCACCCATATTTAATAATGTCGCATCCGGCAACTATACGGTTACAGTAACTAATACAGATGGCTGTAACGCAACTATTACGGCCGTTATAAATGTACAGCCGCCAACGCCTGCCGTTCCTGTTGCAACGGTATCACATCCTGACTGTACTATTGCAACGGGTACTTTAACCGTAAACTCACCTACGGGGGCAGGGCTTACCTACAGCCTGAACGGTATTAACTACCAATCTTCAAGCGTATTTTCCGGACTTGCAGCAGGAGATTATGCAATAACAGTAAAAAATGCACAGGGATGTACTGCGGTATCTTCGGTTTATACTATAAATACAGCACCAACTCCAGTACCTGCTATAAATCGGACTATTACCCAACCCAATTGCACAGTATTTACAGGAGAGGTAACAGTAAACGCACCTGTCGGTCCTCAATATACGTATAGCCTTGACGGTGTCAATTACCAGTCAGGTACAACATTTACAACTGTAGCTCCGGGTAATTATACACTTACGGTGCTAAATACAGATGGTTGTACTGCTACATCAGGTGTTGTTATAAACGATGCTCCCGGAGTTCCTGCCGTACCTGTGGTTACAGCAACACAACCCGATTGCAGTATGCCGTGGGGTACATTGGTGGTAAATAGTCCTATTGGTGCAGGCATTACATACAGTATAGATGATGTTAATTATCAGGTTAGTAATGTATTTACAGGACTTGCAGAGGGTAACTATACAATAACCGTTCAGAATAATTTCGGTTGTTCGGCTACATCGGGCAACTTTAGTATAGATGCGCCTCCGGCGCTTGCACCATCACCACAGCTATCGGCTTCACAACCTGACTGCCTTACAGGGGTAGGTGCTATATCGGTAGGTTCGCCAGTTGGCGATGGTTACACCTACAGTATAGACGGCACCAACTACCAAAGCAGTACATTGTTTACGGGGCTTGTTCCCGGTGTTTATACCATATTGGCAAAAAGCCCTGACGGCTGTCTTGCAGGATCATCTATAGTTATAAATCCTGCTCCCGGCACTCCTGCTGTTGCCAATATAGCCGTTTCGCAGCCTGATTGCAATTCTGCCACAGGCACAATTACGGTTACCGCCCCAACCGGTGCAGGTTTAACCTATAGCATAGACGGCGTAAACTTTCAGCAGGGTACAACTTTTTCCGGCTTGGCGCAGGGTTCCTATACCATAACAGTAAAAAATAATGCAGGTTGCATATCGGTAACAACTCCTGTTGCGGTTAATGCACCGTTGCCTATACCGCAGCAACCCCAGATAACGGCAACCCAGCCTACGTGCACAGACCCTACCGGCGCAATTACCGTTATTTCTCCATTGGGCGCGGGGCTGACATATAGCATAGATGGAATAAACTTTCAGGCTTCGCCTGAATTTACAGGACTTACCCCTGGAGTGACCTATAATGTTATGGTGCAAAACAGTACTGGCTGTACAGCAACATCATTATCAAGAACAATATATGATGCCCCCGAGGTACCTGCAATACCTGTTGTGACAGTAGAGCAGCCCGACTGCGAAAGCAGCAGGGGTTTTATAACGGTAGAATCGCCTGCGGGTGCCGACATCCGCTATAGCATTAATGGCATATCATTTCAACCGGGTAACCTCTTTACCAATGTTGTACCGGGCACCTACACGATAACAGTCCGTAATGGTGACGGCTGTACTGCATCGGTACAGGTAACCGTAAACCAGCCTCCGGCTGTTTCTGATGCCGGCACTATAGCGGGACCAACACAGGTTTGCGAAAATGATATAGCACAGTTTACCGCTACAGTAGCTGACGGAACCTGGTCGGTTAGCGATGAAAACCGGGCTACCATAAGCAGCACAGGAGAACTGACGGCTTTATCCTCAGGTAATGTAATTGTGTATTATACCGTGCAGGAACCTGATAAATGTGTCGCTACATCCGAACTCTCAGTTTGGGTTACAGGTGCGCCCCAACCTGTTTTAAATAATGGTACTATCTGCAGGGATATAGAAACAGGCGAATACGGCACTGCCGAGCTAAATACAGGGCTTTCTGCAGCCGACTACTCATTTGTATGGTATAAAGATTCATATATTATAGCGGGCACAGACGGCTACATCACCGTTACCGAACCCGGCAGCTATAGCGTTGAGGTTACAAGCCTGCAAACAGGCTGTACGGGCAGCGCAACCGCAAATGTTATACCATCATCAAGAGCAATAATAAATGTAGAGGTAGGACAGGATTTCTCTTACACACAAACTATTACTGTAAACGTAGTGGGTGGCTCAGGCGATTATGAATACCAGCTTAACATGAACGGCTACCAGGATTCACCGGTATTTACAGGAATAAGGGAAGGGGAGTACCTTATTACCGTGAGGGATAAAAACGGCTGCGGCTTAACGATTGCCGAGGTATATGCGCTTAATTACCCACGCTATTTCAGTCCTAACGGAGATGGCGAGCACGATACATGGTTTGTAGAAGGGCTTAAAGGGAGGGATGATGCCAGCATTTATATTTTTGACCGATATGGTAAAATTGTAGGATATGTAGCAGGCGGCACCCCGGGTTGGGATGGTACTCTTGAAGGTAACCTGCTCCCGGCAACCGATTATTGGTTTAAGTTGTTTTACACATCTTCCAGCGGCAGTAAGAAAGAATTTAAAGCACATTTTTCACTGATAAGGTAAATTTAATTTTATGTAGCGCAACCTTTCTCATTATCTGCATCTTATTGGAAAACACACTGCTATGAAAAAACTTTTGCCTGCCTTGTGCATCCTGCAATTATTTTTGCTTACAGGCTGCTGCTGGTATTGCGTGGATGATGATATCCCGCCTATGAATAATTATGAAGCTGTTATAATAACCCGTGCCGAACTGGAAAGCGCTGTACAGGTTTTACCACCGCATGCTATTGAAAAAGCCGGAAAGATTTATATTAAGGATAACCTCATGTTCATCAACGATAAGAATCAGGGTTTTCATGTCTATAACTACTCCAATCCGCAAAACCCGCTGCCCGTAGCGTTTATCAATACACCCGGCGCTACCGATCTTGCCGTGCGGAACAACACCATTTACATTAACCAAGCGGTTGACCTCCTTACATTGCAATATAACCCTGACACCAACACTATACAGGTTACCAAACGCAACCGTAACGTTTTTCCTCAAAAAGAAGCTCCCGATGCCAGCTATGCAGGTTTAGACAATGATGAGATAATAATTGACTGGCAACTTAAATAATAAACATATCATGAAAAAATATATACTATTGTTGCCGTTCCTGCTTATTATGTTTTTAAGCGGCTGCTCTGCCGACAGTGATACTGCTGCTGCCAATACTGACGGTACCGGAGGCTCTCTTGCTGTTTTTGTACTTAAAGGAAATTACCTTTATGCAGTAGATCATTCTAATCTTAATGTGTTTTCTTTGCTTAATGAAGCTGAGCCCGTAAAGGTAAATACCATAAATGTAGGTTTCAACATTGAAACATTGTCTTCTGAAGGAGATTATCTTTATATCGGTTCTACAAACGGAATGTTTATTTATTCTGTTGAAAATCCTGAAGCGCCTCAAATGCTTTCCGCTGTACAGCACTTTACAGCCTGCGACCCTGTTATAGCTACCGAAACACATGCATTTGTAACGCTGCACTCCACCACATGGTGTGGTAACAACATCAATGCGCTCGAGATATATGACATTGCCGACAGGGAAAATCCGTTACTGGTACACAGGCGTAACCTTACCGAGCCAAAAGGTATTGGCTTGTATAATAACTATCTGTTTGTTTGTGATGATGAGATAAAAGTTTTTGATGTAACAGACCCCGAAGCCCCGGCTCTTGTTACCAGCATCAACCGTTATTGCTTTGATGTTATAATTAAAGATGATACGCTATTTGCAATAGGTAATGAAGGTGTTTACCGATACAGCCTTAACCCATCTGACATTACAGCTATAACAGAGGTTAGCAGCATCACGTTTTAATTATTTCTTAGCCACGTTTTGAAGTGTCTGGTTATCGTCATCTTTTAATTTAGATATAACGGTTATTTCGCCGGCGGTTTCCAGTATCATGGCATCAATATCAGACAGGCTGCCTATGCCTTGTTTACGTGCAGCTACATATACTTCTTCTATGGTAATGCGTTGTTCTTTAAGCACATCGTTAAAGACTTCGCCTTTATATAGTAGTAAAGAAGGCCTGCTGGTAATCATTTTCTTTACGGGCTTATAACGTACCGAAAGCCATGTAATGGTGTATTGCAACCCTATAAGTAGGAAAAATACAAGCGCTCCGTCAACAAGTGCTACATTTTTATTCAGCGTTACAGTTGCAAAAGCCGAACCTAATGCGATTGTGATGATGAAATCAAATGCATTCATTTTAGAAAGTGTCCGCTTGCCTGATATGCGGAGCATGATTACAAGGGTTATATAGGCTAATACAGTAATAATAACGGTACGTACTATACTTTCCCAACTGTCAAAAAATATCTTGTTCATGGGCATTTAGTTTTATCTTATACAAGTTACTAAACCCATTACAGATATAACAGCAGTTTAATAAAGCATTAAAAGTATCCGGCCTTGCACCGGGCTGCCGTATGTATTACAGAATATTCTATATTTACCAAAATAATATAGCAGATGAAGGAAATTCTTGCAGCAGTTGCAGAACAGGAAAAAGGGGAGTTTGATTTTACAGAAGCTATGTTTAATGGATTCAGGGGGGCAAAAGTATTTGTGACCTATTATCGGTTAAAGCTGGATTATAAAGGCAATACAATTACTATAAACTATGAATTAGGGAACCATAATATGGCAAAAATAGAAATGGAGATTAAAAACACGGAAGCTACTCCGCAGTTTTTAGTCACCAACAGGAGCCAGTATTACAGGTTGCTTTACCGTAAAGCGAATATTTTAAGAGTAGAATGTGATGATGTAGTTTTTAAAAAGTTTATTGAAGAGTTGTTTTACTCCACAAATTTAGAGTTGATTGCAAGAGATAATCTATTTGAACCTAAAATTAGTTGTTCGCTAACAGACAATGGTATAAAAACGCTTATAACCGATTTTAATGTAGCATTTTCTGAAAAAAAAGGCGCGCTCTTAGCGCTCATTGATTTTTATAAAAGCATTGTAGATTATTCTGAAAACAGGGTTTAGGTTTGTATACTTAAGAGCTGATTAATTTTTTATAAAAATTTTTTGTCAATTTGAGTTTTTTTCATTTAACATTAAAGCAAAAGTCTCTTAGTTATTAATGTCTGGAATGCTTGAGCAGAATGGATATGAGTTAAAGCCTTAATTACCCCAGACTTAGATGTAAACCATTTAACTGAATAAACCTTATTATACCTATATTCAGAACCACTCATGGATTAAATAAAAAACTAATGGACAAATTATTTAAAATTAAAGCTGATATACAGATCAATATTAATGGAAGAAAAAATCCCTTTTCTTCGGGTTATAGGCCTGGATTTAGTTTTTTTGGAAATATGCAAACTACTGGGCATATTGAATTGATTAATGAAAAAGAATTATATCCTGGTCAGTCTGCTATAGTTAATATATATTTTTTTTCTGATCAATTACTTGGCAATATAAAATCAAATAGTAAGTTCAAATTTTTTGAAGCGGATATAGAAATTGGTTTTGGTAAAGTAATCGAAATTATTGGTCTGCAAAGGGTAATATAGATTTCATTAAGGAATTTGTGTTTAATAATAGAATTTAAAGGAAATAAATAGAGTATAAACAAAAACCACTTATCAACTAAGTGGCTTTTGTAAAGTCAGTCGGGATGACTGGATTCGAACCAGCGACCCCTAGCACCCCA
>CEQG01153797.1_pt1 | contig 56572 bp, 47 predicted proteins | sample 350301 | NCBI WGS metagenome assembly CEQG01 (sample SAMEA2621242, study PRJEB7988) | marine metagenome | isolation source: saline water (ENVO:00002010), including | reverse complement strand
CTTCTGGGCCTAGATCCCCAGACTCCGTACCGCCCGGAGTGGCATCACGATTATTTTCATAAGATAAAAATTGTGGTGCATTAGGGTCGCTAATGTTATATACCATCATTCCACCTATTCTTTCCAACAATACGAAGGCATAGATTTCACCATTGATCTCTTTCACCAAAACCCCTTCTGGTTCTGGGCCTTTGTTATCACTCCTATTTTTATAGTCGTTACTACTATTACTCGCATTAAATATTGCCCCATAAGTAGGATCATTAGCTGTAATTACTTCAAAATCGTTTCCACTATCATACACCAACAATCCGGTATTGGCATTAAAAATACTGAAGGAACGGCCTCCAAATACGTGAATTTCATCAAAATCGCCATCGTTATCCAGATCACCGGAAGCCATGGTTACTGCAATTTCAGAAAGATTGGATTCCAATTCCAAGATATCGATATTCTGAAAAACAGTAGGATCTAATACATAATCGTTATCGTCGATTTTACGCTCTTCTTCAAAGGTATCATATTCACGCGCATCCCCTTCATTGGCTGTGACGAGGTAAGGAATCCCCCCTACTTCATAAAATGCAATTGCATCGGGCATGTACATTCCGCGGATAGGCCAAGAAGCATTGAAAACGAAGTCGGTTTCATCAGAAACATCCAGACTGTTATCGGGAAGGGCATGATTTTTTAATCCGAAGGATTTGATATCGGTAATGGTTAGGTTTACCAAATCCACAATAGCATAAGCATTATTTTCCTGAAGCGATACATACGCCGTTTGAGAGTCATCTGAAATTGCAACATATTCGGGTTCCAAATCTTGTGATACAGAAGCTCCAGGTCCATAGATTCGAACACCAGCAGCTCTTAAGGTAGCGATTTGCGCATCGAATGCGTTAAAATTTAAAGTAGTGACATTCGCCTGACTAATATTTCCGATACCACCGGATACATCAATTACAGAAATAGACCCTTCTGGATCGATGGAATAGTCGGCATTAGGTTCTCCTTCATTGGCGACCACCAACAAGTTGCCATCCGGGCTAAACGTTAGCATGTCGGGAAGGGCTCCTACTTCAAGAAGAGTGGGGTTATTTCCATCGGCATCGGCAATAACTACTAATCCGTTGTCAGTTTTTGGGTCTACAGAAAGTGCCGCAGCCACCATTCCATTAGCTACTGCTACGCTCTGAACGCTTTCTGCTCCGAAATCGGAAACATTTACTGTAGCAACCGGGAAAACATTGGAAGGATCTGAAAAGTCTAATACTTCAATTTTATCACCATTGGTTACAAATACACGTTGTGTTGCTGGATCATACGCTGAAATTTCAGCTGTTCCATTTGGATCTACCAAATAACTTGTCACTAAACTGATATCCAACTGCGAAGCATCTCCCGAAGGAACTACCGTGTCATCATCCAAAATATATACTGAAAACAGATCTTCCCCTCCTACTTCAATATTGCTTTCATTTTGCAGTTCCAAAACAAAGAACACATCACTATCATCGGTCGTATTATCCAAAATAGGAATGGTCACCGTTTGTGCCGTAGCACTTCCTACCGGGAATGTTAGGGTTTCGGTAGCCGAATAGGTAAAGTGGGTACCTTCTACAGCGGTTCCACCCATGATCAATGCAACTTCTACCGTTCCCTCTACGGAAGGAGCTAAAGTAGGAGTAACATTAATCGTAATGCTTCCTGCATCTTCTGAAACGGAAGCAAAAGCCGCATCAAAAGCAATCTGCGCCTGCAATACTGCAGGGCCATTTCCAGGAGAACCGATATTAGGTACATCGTTATTATCACCTCCTAAAGCAAAGGTTTCTACAGCGCCATTGGCATTACCTACCACACTAAATTCTCCTAAATCCACATCATACGATTGCCCGTCGTTGGCAGCTGTATCGGGATACGAAGCATTGTCTACAGGAGCAGAAGCAGTTGGGTCCCCAACCCATAATGTAACGGCATCTCCGCCACCACCAAGACCTGAACCATCGGCGTAACCAATCTCCACACCTGTTAAGTCTATGACGGGACTCCATACATCGGTAAAGGTGGTAATGTCACCAGAGTTTCCGGTAATGAGTATAATGGCATGCTCTCCAGGAGCTAAATCGGTTAAGCCTTGAATCACATCTGCTGCCGAAGGATCGGCAGAATCATCATCATAATATAAGTCGGGATCCACTCCAGAAACCCAAGTAGTGGTACCCGTATTTTCGATTTCGAACCAGTCTTCGGTTAAATCGGTTCCCTCCTGCCCTGAAAATATTTCAGTAATGGTAAAAGAAAAGGTTGGAAGTGCAGTACCATTAAAAACAATATTGTCCAAATACAGAGCTTCAGACCCTGCATTGGTTCGAACTTCTACCACTAACTGTGCATTGATGCCATCTGGAATAACTGCTGTAGCCGTATTCCAAGTACCTTCAATCGCTAAATCATTAATATCACTACCTTCCGTATTTAACAAATCGATTTCCGTACTATTGGTTAAGTCTTTCACATAAATACGCATTCTATCGGAACCTGATTCGTTAAGCGTTCCATCGCCTTCATATCCAGTAGCATTGATAAAGTAATCCAAGGAAACCGAATTGGAGGTAAATCCGCTGAAGTCGACCACATCAAACTCCAGAATCATATTTCCATCGGTATCGGACATTTGATATCCCTGAACCCCATCGGTATAGGCGCCAACATCACCAGTGAAATCGGTAGCCCCCACAAAGTCTCCATCGGTAAGGCCCACATCGGGTGTATCGTAGGGTTCGTATCGAGCATCGAAGCCCATTTCAGTTCCCGCCGAAGTAAAATCTACTTCAGATTCTCCGGCATTATTAATTAAATCGTGTGCGACACCAGCATCTCCCGTATCGGTATATTGCCCAGCTACAACAGGTTCTTCAAAGCTTGTATAAGCTACTTGACCCGTTGCAAAAGAAATAGCTCCCGAGATAAAGAGTGCAGATAGTAATAATCTTTTCATTTAGTTACGTTTTTTTAATTTCTCCAAAAATACCTTTACTAAGTACCGTTAGTCTTAGCAAATCTTTAAGGAAATATGAAGAATCGATAGGTTATTAACAATTTTTGCGTCCAAACTTTAAAAAATTGTAAACCTTGGGTTAGTTTATTTTTTGAAATAATTTTGATTATTTTAGTGAGCTGTAATAACGCTCCAAAAAACTATTTAGATGAAAAGAAATTATGACATCGGACTTTTAGTACTTCGCGTAGGGTTTTCTGCGCTAATGCTCACCCATGGATTCCCAAAATTAATGAGTTTTATTGGTGGAAACACTGCAATAGTGGGAGACCCTGTTGGTGTAGGAGTCCTTATCTCTTCTATTTTGGTAATTATCGGAGAGGTTATTGCCCCGGTACTTATTCTTATTGGTTTAAAAACCAGATGGGCTGCCGTTGCTGCAATGATTACCATGGCTGTAGCTGCTTTTATAGTACATGGAAACGACCCTTTAGCTAAGAAGGAGATGGCATTGCTCTATTTCATTGCTTTTACAGCGATAGCACTCATGGGTGCTGGAAAAATTTCGGTAGACAAGAAATAATTACGAAAAGATTTTTACGAGCATTTCCTTTAATAAATCCCCTTGGGAAATATTGGAGGCCCCAACCCCCTTGCCTTTAAGGTCTACTTCCCGGATCACGCTCACAATGGCACTTACTTTTTTCATGGGGTAATTTCGGGCGGCTTCTTGATATTCCTTGATAAAATAAGGGTTCACGCCTAAAGTTCTTGGGGCTGAAGATTTATCGGATAGGGAATGGTATAACAATAATTTCGAAAAGAAGCTGTACAACAATGCAACGGTCATCACCAAAGGGTGGTTTTTAGGATTATTGGAAAAATACTGAACAATCCCAAAGGCTTTCTTTACATCCTTGGTGGCAATGGCACTTTGCAGCTCAAAATTATTGAAATCCTTACTAATTCCAATGTTTTCCTCAATTACCTGAGGGGTTACCTGTTCGCCAGATTTCAGGATTAACTGAAGCTTTTCCAGCTCATTATTTACCTTACTTAAGTCATTTCCCAAAAACTCGGTAAGCATTTGTGCGGCCTTTGGGGTAATGGTATACCCACGGCCCACCATGACCCGCCGAATCCAATCGGGTACTTGATTTTCATAAAGTTTTTTGCTTTCCATAAGTACTCCATGCTTTTTCACAGCTTTGGAGAGCTTTTTACGGGCATCCAGTTTTTTATATTTATAGCAAATCACTAAAACCGTGGTAGGCTGCGGATTTTCCACATAGGAAACCAAGTTTTCAATGGTTCGCGATAGGTCCTGGGCTTCTTTTACAATAACCACCTGCCGGTCGGCCATCATGGGATAACGTTTGGCCTGGCTCACAATATCTTCAATACTTACATCCCTTCCGTAGAAAACCATTTGGTTAAATCCTTGTTCTTCTTCCGTAAGGATATTCGCTTCAATAAAATCGCTTACCCCGTCAATATAATAGGGTTCTTCTCCCATTAAAAAATATACGGGAGCAATCTTTCCCTGCTTGATGTTGGTAATAATTTCCTTTACTTGATCTAGCGCCACACTGAAGGTTTAATTGAATGGTAGTCGTTTCTCATTATGAAAATTTAAGCAGAAAGTGTTTCTTTGTGTTGTGCTGAAACTGAACTTCCCAACTTATACATTTCGTTTCAAAAGTAACGAAAACAAACGGATGGTCTTTGACCCTATCCGAAAAAAATTTGTAGTCCTTACCCCAGAAGAATGGGTGCGGCAGCATGTGCTTCAGTATTTAATTCAGCAGAAAGGCTATTCCCCTTCCCTAATTAATGTAGAAAAACAGCTTTTGCTGAATGGCACCAAAAAAAGATATGATGTGGTCGTTTTCAACCCTAATGGGAGCATCTTTTTAATTGTGGAATGCAAGGCCCCTTCCATAGGGATTACCCAAGATACCTTCGACCAAATTGCTCGGTATAATTTGGTAACCCAGGCCCAATACTTGATGGTCTCAAACGGATTGGAACATTATTTCTGCCAAATGGATTACCAAGCAGAACAGTATATTTTTCTGAAGCAACTTCCCTAGTAATCTTTTCTTCAGACTCAATTAAATTTCCGAAATTTGAATACACCAACCCTTGTTGAAAGCCATGTCGAATAAAATTGGATTAAAAGAAGCCATGTCTATAGGAATAGGTGGTATGGTGGGCGGTGGAATCTTCGCTGTTTTGGGATTGGCTGCCACTTTGGCCAAAGGGGGTACGCCCATTGCTTTTCTATTAGCGGGTATCATCGCACTACTCACCTCCTATAGTTATATAAAACTCTCCCTGAAGTATGCAGATCGAGGAGGTACCGTAAAATTTATCAATCAAGGCTTTGGAATTTCTATCTTCAGTGGAGGAATTAATAATTTGTTATGGGTAAGTTATATCATTATGCTGGGGTTGTATGCTTCCGCATTTGGTTCGTATGCCCCAAATTTATATGAATTTGTTTCAAAAGAAGTAGATTTTCACCTCTATGCCAGCGGTGTCATCATATTTGCCTCAATTATCAATTATTACAGCATAAAGGTAGTTGGGGCTATTGAATCCTACGCGGTAATTATTAAACTGATCATCCTATTGGGATTTGTAGGAATTGGAGCCTATGGTTTAATAGGCAACCCCAACCTTGAGCAATTGTCGATCTCAAATTGGGAAAGTCCTATAAATTTACTCACGGCGGGAATGGTCATTTTTGTTGCTTATGAAGGGTTTGAATTGATTGCCAACTCGGTTCCAGATATTGAAAACCCCGAAAAAAATGTCCCTCGGGCCTACTTGTATTCTGTCCTTTTTGTTATCATACTCTACATTATCATTGCGGTAGTTACCGTGGGATCGCTCACCTTCGATAAAATTAAATCGGCTGAAGACTATGTACTTGCTGAAGCCGCTAAACCCATGTTGGGACAAATAGGTTTTACCATTATTACCATAGCGGCACTTATTTCTACGTTTTCGGCAATCAATGCTTCACTCTATGGGGGAAGTCGGGTAAGCTATGAAATCGCTGAAGAGGACGAACTCCCGCACCAACTCACCTACCAACTTTGGAATCAACCTATAGGGTTATTAATTACTGCCATTGCAACACTCCTGCTTTGTAATATAATGGAATTGGAAAGTATCTCCACGGCCGGTAGTGTTGGCTTTTTAGTAGTTTTTGCAGCTGTTAATTATGCCGGATTTAAGTTACATAAAGAAACGGGAGGGCTTTCATGGATTCCTTTATTGGGACTTATCTTCTGTCTCATAGCCTTGGTCACCTTAATTATTCAGGAATTCGAAACCAATAAGGTAGGAGTCATCACAGCAGTTTCATTGGTTGGTATTTGCTTTATCATGGAATGGTTCTACAAAAGAAGTGGAAAAGATGCCCAAAATTGAACTAGCAACGTATATAAAAGCCCCGCAAGAGGTTGTTTTTGACTGGTCCCGTAGTATTGACCTGCACATAGAATCTACCGCACAAACTCATGAAAAAGCTGTCGCTGGGAAAACCAGCGGACTTATTAGCCTTGGGGAATCTGTTACGTGGCGTGCAAAACACTTTGGAGTGTATCAAAATCTTACCTCCAAAATCATACAATTTGATCGGCCCAATTCGTTTACCGATGAAATGCAAAAAGGTGCTTTTAAAAGTTTTACGCACCAACACCTTTTTTCAGAAAAGGAAGGGATTACAGAAATGAAGGATCTTTTTGAATACCAATCGCCATGGGGGATTTTAGGCAAACTGGCTAATAAATTGTTTTTAAACAGGTACCTCACAAACTTATTGGAAAAAAGGAATAGTGTGATTAAAAAAATAGCCGAAAGCGGACAAATTCCGTAATTTAAAATTCATTGTCGCATCATTTTATTGGTTATCTTTAAAACATCAACCTAATCATAAATTATCCTATGGCACAGCAAAATCCCGTGGTCTGGTTCGAAATTTACACCAACGACCTTTCTAGAGCACAAAAATTCTATGAAACTGTTTTTCAAGTACAATTAACCGAACTCCCAAATCCTGATCCGCAGGAAAACTTTAAAATGCTCTCTTTTCCCGGCGATATGGAAACCAAGGGTGCGGCTTCGGGGGCCTTGGTCTGGATGGAAGGTTTTGAGGCAGGTGGAAACGGTACAATTGTTTATTTTCACAGTGAAGACTGTGTCACTGAAGAATCCCGGGTGGAAAAAGCCGGCGGTACTATTTTTAAACCTAAAATGTCGATCGGGGAATATGGTTTTGTGTCATTGGTGATAGATACCGAAGGTAACATGATAGGAATTCATTCCCTGAAATAATACAATTCTATGAGAAACATTAATGTAATTGTATTCCTTTTTTGCTTTGCAACAGTGCTTGTTACGGCCCAAGAAAAGGATGAAAAGGCCATTATTCAATTATTGGAAAAAGAATCGGCCACTTGGCGATCTGGAGATATTAAAGCCCATGCCAATTGTTGGGCCATCAAGCCTTACAGTCGGATTTTAATCTCAACTGGAGATGGAAATGTCATCGATGTTCCACCGCAGGTCATGATCGATCCTCCCGCAAATATGGCAGGGAACGGAGGGACTTCAAGTAATTCCAATTATAAATTTCATATCGAGGGAAATACCGCTTGGGTAAGCCATGATGAAGTTTCCATTTCAAAAGAGGGTAAGGAAAGTCATACTCTCGAATATCGCATGCTTGAGAAAATAGATGGCGAATGGAAATTGGTAGGACAATCCATTCATGTATTACCCAATTCTGAAAAATAATGTATACGTAGTCATGACAGTTTCCCAATTACCCTATTTGCCCGAATTTTTCGATCGTTATATTACTTTGATTCCTTCGGAAGCAACACTCATGAGTCAGTTTGAAGAGGCTAAAACCCAAATGGAACGGATTCGCCCCTCCCTCATTCAATTTGAAAATTATCGCTATCAGCCGCACAAATGGACTCCGAAGGATATTTTACAGCACCTTATCGATAATGAACGCATCCAATCGTATAGGGCTTTAGCCTTCGCCCGTGGAGAAACTGCATCCTTACCTGGTTATAACGAAAATAGTTATGCTGAAAATACATTGGCAGAAGGCAGAAACATGACCGATTTATTGGATGAGTTTTATCTGGTAAGGGAAAGCAGCAGGGTTCTGTTCGATTCGTTTTCTGAAGCACAGCTGCTTCGAGAGGGCATTTGTTCGAATATCAAAATAACGGTATTGGCGTTGGGGTTTCAGATTATAGGACACCAGTTTCACCATCAAACTGTTTTAAAGGAACGTTATTTCCAATAATCAAAACCAAGTAATCGCATGACCTTAAAAATACTTACTTCAGAAGACCTCACTTCAAGCCTTCAGACCCAAGTTACAGAACTTTACAAGCAGTTGAGCGAGAAAGTAAGCCAAATACCCCTTGAAACGGTTTTTCAGCAAAACAATACAACAATTGTTTATGCGATGGAGGGAACAAAACTGATAGGGATGGCTTCCATGGGTAATTATCGCGTTATCTCTGGAATTAAAGGATGGATTGAAGATGTTGTGGTAGACGAGACACAGCGTGGCAAGGGTATTGGCGAACAACTCATTCGAAAACTATTGCATATCGCAAAGCAAAGAAACTACACCGATGTATTCCTTTTTACGGAAGACTTCCGCGTCCCGGCCATTCATTTGTATAAAAAATTGGGATTTGTATTTCGGGATAGTCAGATTTACACCTATAAAGTTCTGAAGTAGCGTTATAAAAGGAACTATAAGATTACCTTAAACCCCTGTAAAGGTCTATAAATTTCCCTATTTTTGTAAGGAACACAAAAACAGCTATGAAGTTTCAAATTGTTAGTGATTTTCAACCAACAGGAGATCAGCCAGAAGCCATTAGTCAATTGGTAGCCGGCCTCCAATCTGATGAAAAATACCAAACCCTTCTCGGGGTAACCGGAAGTGGAAAAACCTTTACGGTAGCCAATGTGGTTCAGGAAGTGCAAAAACCCACCTTGGTCCTGGCTCACAATAAAACCCTTGCTGCACAGCTGTACAGTGAGTTCAAACAATTTTTTCCGAACAATGCGGTAGAATATTTTGTCTCTTACTACGATTATTACCAACCCGAAGCGTACATTCCAACGAGTGGAACCTACATAGAAAAAGATCTTTCCATTAACGAAGAAATTGAGAAACTTCGATTGAGCACTACTTCTTCCCTACTCTCTGGACGACGGGATGTGTTGGTGGTGGCTTCGGTTTCCTGTTTGTACGGTATTGGGAACCCTATCGAATTTCAGAAGAATGTGATTCATTTGGAGAAAGGTCAAATCCTTTCACGTACCAAATTATTGCATCAATTAGTACAAAGTCTGTATGCCCGTACGGAACATGATTTCCATAATGGCCGTTTCCGAATTAAAGGGGATACCGTGGATATTTACCCTGGATATGCCGATAATGCGTTTCGAGTGCACTTTTTTGGGGATGAGATTGAAGAAATTGAAGCGTTTGACCCACTGAATAATCAAGTGATTGAAAAGTACGACCGACTCAATATTTACCCAGCCAATATGTTTGTGACTTCCCCTGAAGTGTTACAAACCGCTATTAAGGATATTCAGGATGATTTGATGAAGCAAATCGACTACTTTAAGGAAATTGGGAAGCATCTGGAAGCAAAACGACTGGAAGAGCGTACCAACTTTGACTTGGAAATGATTCGGGAATTGGGCTATTGTAGCGGGATTGAGAACTATTCCCGTTATCTGGACCGAAGGCAGCCTGGGACGCGACCGTTCTGTTTATTGGACTATTTCCCTGATGATTATTTGATGATTGTAGATGAAAGCCACGTCTCCATTCCGCAGGTGGGTGCCATGTACGGTGGGGATCGAAGCAGAAAAGAAAACTTAGTGGAGTACGGTTTCCGCTTGCCCGCAGCTATGGACAACCGTCCCTTGAAGTTTGAAGAATTTGAAGCCCTTCAGAATCAAGTGATTTATGTAAGTGCCACCCCAGCAGATTACGAATTGGAGCAATCGGGAGGTGTCTATGTGGAGCAGATTATTCGTCCGACCGGCTTATTGGATCCGCCTATTGAAGTTCGACCCAGTTTGAATCAGATCGATGATTTATTGGAGGAAATTCAGCAACGGATAGAAAAAGACGAACGTGTTTTGGTGACTACCCTCACCAAGCGTATGGCGGAAGAGTTGACCAAATACATGACACGGATTCAGATTCGCTGTAGGTACATCCATAGCGATGTAGATACGTTGGAAAGAGTGGAAATTATGCAGGATCTTCGTTTGGGATTATTTGATGTATTGGTCGGGGTTAATTTATTGAGGGAAGGGCTCGATTTACCAGAAGTTTCCCTCGTGGCTATTCTGGATGCTGATAAAGAAGGATTTTTACGAAGCAATCGGTCGTTGACCCAAACGGTGGGTCGGGCGGCTCGTCACGTAAACGGAAAAGCCATCATGTATGCCGATAAGATCACCAAAAGCATGCAGAACACCATTGACGAAACCGAATACCGACGCAGCAAACAAATCGCTTATAACAAGGAGCATGGCATTACTCCAAAAGCCATTAAAAAATCCTTGGACAATGCACTGACCAAAAAGAAAACCGAAGCCTATACGTTTGATACTGCGGAAAGTATTGCTGCGGAAGAAACCAATGCCTATCTCACCAAACCGCAACTGGAAAAGAAAATTAGGGATACCCGTAAAGAAATGGAAAAAGCGGCAAAGGAACTGGACTTTATGATGGCGGCCAAACTTCGGGATAAAATTAAAACCTTCCAAAAACAACTTCAGGAAACCGAATGAAGTTTTGGAAACTATATATCGTAGTAATTATGAGTGCCTTGGGATGTCAAGATAAACCTGTTACCAAAAATACTCCTCAAAAGGTAGTTATTGCGCATCGCGGTGCTTCCGGTTATTTACCAGAACATACCTTAGCTTCAAAGGCCATGGCCTATGCCATGCATCCTGACTATTTAGAGCAAGATGTCGTTTTGAGTAAGGATGATGTACCTATTGTGATCCATGACATTCATTTGGATGCGGTTACGAATGTGGCAGCGGTATATCCGGAACGCCTTCGCGAGGATGGCAGATATTATGTAATTGACTTCACTTTTGAAGAACTTAAAAACCTTCAGGTGTATGAACGATTTGATATTGAAACGGGAAAAGCGGTTTTCCCAGCCCGTTTTCCATTGCAGCAATCCCGCTTCGGATTGCATTCCCTTTCCGAAGAAATAGAAATGATTCAAGGTTTGAATAAAAGTACCGGTAGGAATATGGGGATTTATCCTGAGATTAAGGAACCTGCCTTTCACTTAAAGGAAGGAAAGGATATTTCGAAAATAGTATTGGAAACCCTTGCCAAATATGGCTATACTTCTCGTAAGGACGTTTGTATTTTACAGTGTTTTGATGCTTCGGAATTGCGCAGGATCCGTACCGAATTGAAAAGCGAATTGTTTTTGGTGCAGCTCATGGAGTTTGAAGAAGAGATTGCATCTATTCCGAAGTTTGCCGAATATGCCAACGGACTGGGGCCGTGGATTGGGCTTTTGGAAGACGGCAGGCTTCTTTCCTTAGCAAAGGAAAACGATTTAGTGGTTCACGCCTATACCCTTCGGAAGGATCAATTGGGAGATGCCACTTCTTTTGAAACTTTATTGGAAAAGGTATTGTTTCAACAAGGCGTTGACGGGGTTTTTAGTGACCACCCGGACGCCGTGCTTCAGTTCTTAAAAAACTGATAAGGATTTCTTACCAAAATTTTACCAAGCCCTTAACAGCAAATCCTACTGCAAATAAGTACATTGATAGAATGACATTGACTGATAAAATCATTCCTGAAAGTATTCAAGCAGAAGCAGAAAAAGCCCTTTCCTATTTTCCGGAGCTTGCCAATACCCCTATCCAATTTCGGTTCAAGGATCGTATTAAGAAATCGACCATGCAGGCACAACCCTTGCTCTCAAGCTTTTTTAAAAGTCGGGAACATCGGGAATATGTTATTCTAATCAGTCGGAAAATTCAAATAGATGAAGAAGAATTTACGATTTCCGATATCCCCAAAGATGTGATTACCGGTTGGTTGGGACATGAATTGGGCCACGTGATGGATTATCGGAACCGTTCTAGTTTGGGGATGCTTTTCTTCGGAATAAAATACCTTTTTTCATCAACCCACATGAAGGAAGTGGAACGTACCGCTGATACCTATGCGATTCAGCACGGTATGGGGGACTATATTTTAAAGACCAAGAATTTTATTCTGGAGCACGCTTCTATTTCAGAAAAATACAAAAGACGCATTCGCAGGCTCTATATGTCTCCCGAAGAAGTCATGGAATTACTAAACAAAGGAAAACTGGAAGAAGCCGTTAGCTCATAGACGCCACAAAATCTTCCCATTCCTTGAATTTTTCCTCTTTCATCACTTTTTCCATTTTCACCTGACCACCTTTTTTCTTGTTTTTTCCACTCCACTCATGGAATACTTCAGGTGGAACGGTAGTGACTTTTACCCCATGTAGCGATTTATTTCGAGCTACCCCATAGTTTTTATTGGCTTCGGAAAGTGCTTCATCAAGACGATTGGCCAATTTCTTCTCATCGATGGTGGCATCCGTTCCCAAATACCAATGGTGATGGTACTCGCCATCTATTTTTACCGCAGCTACCGTGAATTCAGGTATTTTGATATCGAACTCATTTTCCATTTCCTGAACTGCTTTTTCCATCTTATTGACGGAAAGCTGTGAACCTACCACATTCAGGAAAAATTTGGTTCTTCCAGTGATTTTGATTTCAGCTTTGGAAACATCGGTAAAGGCAATTGTATCGCCAATAATGTAGCGCCACGCACCGGAAACTGTAGAAATGATCACTACATAATCCTTACCCTCCTCCACTTCTTCCAAAGTAAGACTAGGAGCCTCTTCAACCAAAGAACCATCTTCTTGAATATAATCCGGCTCAAAAGGAACAAATTCGAAATAAATGCCATTATCGGTTACCAGCCGCATGGCAGTGGTATCTGGACGCGTTTGGAAGGCCAAAAAACCTTCACTGGCCAAATAGGTATCAATTACGGTGATGGGTTTTCCCAGTAAAGCATTGAAGCTTTTTTCATAGGGCTGAAAAGCCACACCCCCACTTGTATACACCTGAAGGTTTGGCCAAACCTCATGAATATGGTCTACTTGATGATAGCTTATAACTTCCTTCAGCATCAATTCCATCCAAGAAGGGATACCACTCAACGCTCCAATGTCCCAATTCTTCGCATTTTTAGCAATGGTTGCCACACGCTCATCCCAATCGTCGATTTGTGCAATTTCCTCTCCCGGTTTGTAATACCCCTGAAACCAAAAAGGAATATTGCTGGCACTAATGCCACTAATCTCCCCTTCCAAAAACTCATCCCGCTTATTAAGATTCGTAGAACTTCCCAGCATCATAATTTCCTTTTCAAAAAACTCGGACGGCAGGTTAAAATTAGACAACGCCCCTACCTGCTTAATTCCTGTTTCCCGAATGGCTTCAATCATGGCTTCCGTAACGGGAATACGTTTACTGCTTTTACCAGTTGTTCCGCTACTCAACGCAAAGTATTGCGGCTTTCCGGACCAGGTAATATCGGCTTTCCCTTTTTGCGTTTGGCACCACCAGTCTTCCTTCATTTTATGATAATCGTGGTAAGGTATGGAAGCTGCAAACGATTTTTGTAAATTCTCTGTTTCCAGTAATTCGGAAAAGGCATAATATTTACCGAATGCGGTCTCTTTCGATTCTTCAAGTAATTTTTTTAATACGTTTTTCTGTGAAGCGATAGGGGATTCCTCTGTGGTAAAACTATCCTTTAGTTCGATTGCGGTTTTGATAAGAGAACCTAATATGGCCATGATTTTCTTTAAAAATTACTGAAATTTTTAAAAGTACCGTTCTGCTTTAAATTAAGTTTAACCTTTTCGGGGCAATGTGTACCTTTGCAGTATGGTACATCCTGAAAACTCCATTCGAATCAATAAATTTATAAGTGACAGCGGCTACTGTTCGCGTCGCCAAGCAGATACCCATATTGAAAATGGGGAAGTTACCATTAATGGTGAAATTGCCACATTGGGGGACCGCGCCTTGCCGGAAGACGAAGTAAGAGTGAAAGGAAAACTCATTACCGAAAACGACACTTTGGTTTATATTGCCCTCAATAAACCCGTTGGAATTACCTGTACTACCGATACCCGGGTAAAAGGAAATGTGGTAGATTTTATAGACCATAAAGAACGGATCTTTCACATTGGCAGATTGGACAAGCCCAGTGAAGGCTTGCTCTTGATGACCAACGATGGTGATATTGTCAATAAAATCCTAAGAGCAGGAAATGATCATGAAAAAGAATATATTGTTAAAGTAGACCGACCTATAACGGAGGATTTCCTTAGGCAAATGAGCAACGGAGTACCGATACTGGATACTGTAACCAAGAAATGTAAAGTAGAAAAAATAAGTCGTTTTGTTTTCAGGATTATTTTGGTGCAGGGACTGAATCGGCAAATACGGAGAATGTGCGAATATCTAGGCTATGAAGTTGTTTCGTTGAAGCGGATTCGGATTATGAATATTTCGCTAGGCGGGCTTCCCACCGGTAAATGGCGAAACTTGACCATTGAAGAGTTAAAAGAGTTAAAAAAGGGGTTGAAAAGCTCTGATAACAGTTCCTATGTTGATAGGATGCAAAAAGGAACGAGCGGAAAACGAAGAAGAAGATAAAAAATAACCACGTGCCGATTGAGTAGCACGCGGTTTTTCAACTAACTAACCAAATTAATTTCAATTATGAAATCTCAACCATGCGTTTAATATCTTTCGCTTCCTCCATTTTTGGAAGCTGAATGCTTAGAATTCCATCTTGATAGGAACCTTTAATGGAATCTTTGTTAACCGTTTCTGGAAGCGTGAATGACCTCTTAAAAGAATGATAGTTAAATTCTTTTCGGGTATACCTAGTTCCTTCTTTTTCCTCAGTTTTTTCTTCACTAGAAGTTACTTTGGAAGAAACAGTAAGCACATCTTTTTCAATTTCAATAGCAATGTTTTCTTTCTTCAATCCAGGCACTGCCATTTCGATTACAAAATTCGTAAAATTCTCTTTAATATTGACCGCCGGATTGCTAAAACTTTCATAATTAATTGCATCCAATCGATTTTCTGGAAAAAACTCCCCAAAAATAGAGGGCAACCAATCGTCGTTTCTTTTAACTAATTTCATGATATTTTATTGTTTAAGTTTGACATTTTTACAACCTAAAAGCAAATTAAGTTCCAAATGAGTGCTTCAGACATTTTGTCTTAATTCTGAAAAAACTAACTGTCTTATTGTCATTTCTAATACTAAATGTTACGTCAATTTGAATATTTTATCATCTTGTTAAGAGTAATTCCTGAAATCTTAGCCTAATTTAGTTTTCTAAACCAACTCTTTGAATATTCCATTTAAAATATACCTGCAACGTATTTCCAGTAAAATTGCCTTCTATCCAAGTCTGCTTGCGGTTTTAGGAATTTTCATGGTCGTCTGCATGATTTATTTAGAGAGTTTAGGAATCTCCCAATCCCTCCAGGAATACGTTCCCATACTGGTTTTGGAAGACGGTGATACCGCGCTCACCATATTGGGCGCTTGTATTGGCGGACTCATTTCCATGATGGTTTTTAGCTTTTCGATGGTGATGCTATTGTTGAGTCAGGCCTCAAGCAATTTTTCCCCTAGGCTGCTTCCGGGACTTATATCAAACAAGAAACATCAAGTTATTTTAGGGATTTATATTGCCACTATTTTATACAACTTGCTCATTCTACTATCCATAAATCCCTCTAGTTCCAAAAGCGAATTACCCGCTTTTTCGGTATTAATAGGTATGGTATTTACGGTATCTTGCCTAGTAGCGTTTATCTACTTTATCCACAGTATTTCCCAAGGCATACAAATCAGTAATATTATGGTACGCCTTTCCCAAAAAGCAAAAACCCATTTACAAAAAAGCCTAGAAGAGGAAAGTAAGCTAATGGGTAATTTGAGTTTAAAAGTCACTGAAGACTGGAGATCCTATTCCTTATCAAGGACCGGATATTTTCAGGATTATTCGGTGAAAGAGCTGATACAGTTTTGTGAGAAATTTAAGACCAAAATTGCTATTGAAATCCCAAAAGGGTTTTTCCTACAAAAGGAGACCGTTTTTTTTAGCTCAGAAAAACCCCTTAATGAAGAGCAAATTGAAGAGTTTACAGGTTTTATTAGCTTTGGCTCATCAGAATTGGTGAGAACCAATTACCTACTTGGTTTCAAACAACTAACAGAAATTATTAATAAAGCGATGTCCCCTGCAGTTAATGACCCAGGAACTGCTATAAATGCAATTGACTATCTCACGGAACTATTTGCCCTAAGAATGCAAAAAAAGGACACTACCTATATTCAGCACAAGGAAGTAATTGTTGCCCAAATAGCGACCGTTAGCTTGGAGGAGTTGTTGCAGCAAGTATTCTCCTCGTTACGTACCTACTGCAAAGACGATCCTATTATTGTTCAGAAACTCCTTGAAATGCTTCAGTATTTGCAAAACACATCAAAAGTTTCCAAAAGCTATCAGGACGCCCTTCAGAAACAAAAACAAAACCTGCTAAAAGAGTGTTTGCAGGAAAGTAAGTTTGACAAGTCGTTTGTTCAGCAAAGATATGCCTAATTGTAATAGGTTTGGAAGATTGCTATAATATCCTGTGCAGGAATAATTTTATCTTCATACTCCTCCATTTTAAGCAATAACTGATCTACAACCCCATGCCTAATGCCCATTTGCAATCCAAATTCACGTAGTGCCTTTATTTCTTTAGGATGTGTTTCACGGTCCACATTCATCACCAACATAAGCTTGTGAAAATGCGTAATACGTTCCAATTCGGTAAATAAGGGAATGGAAGGTTCAGGAGCTTCAAATAGGCTATCTACCGTTTCTTTATCCAAGTGCATCCTTTCCCCTATACGGTGAATGAAATCACGTTCGGCATTGTCGATCTTTCCGTCGGCTTTTGCCAGATATATTAAATCGCTTAGCAGTGATTTAGCATGTGCGGTATTCATGGTTTGATAAAATTTAGTTTAAAAATGTCAAAAACCCGGAAATACCGGGTTTTGAGGTTTCTAAAAATGTTATGATTTACGAAAGTACTTGCTGTACTTTATCTGCTGCTTCTTGAAATTCGATGGCCGATTGCACATCCAAGCCGCTATTGTCAATCAATTCCTTAGCGATATCGGCATTGGTCCCTTGTAATCTCACAATGATGGGCACATCGATTGTTCCCATGTTTTTGTAGGCATCCACAATTCCTTGCGCTACACGGTCACAACGAACAATTCCTCCAAAGATATTCACTAAAATAGCTTTTACGTTAGGATCTTTTAAAATAAGATTGAAAGCTGTTTCTACACGTTCGGCATCGGCGGTACCACCAACATCCAAGAAATTGGCTGGTTCTCCCCCTGCTTGTTTGATCAAGTCCATAGTTGCCATGGCAAGTCCGGCACCATTTACCATACACCCTACATTTCCATCAAGGTCCACATAGTTTAATCCTACAGCCTTTGCTTCAACTTCTACAGGGTTTTCCTCTCGAATATCACGCATTGCCGCATAATCTTTATGACGGAATAACGCGTTGTCATCGATAGTCACTTTGGCATCTACCGCAATTACTTTATCGTCACTGGTTTTTAAAACCGGGTTAATTTCAAACAAAGAAGAATCCGATTCGGTATAAGCCTTATAAAGTGCCGTAACAAATTTTACCATTTGTTTGAACGCTTGCCCACTTAACCCTAGGTTAAACGCTACTTTTCTAGCCTGAAATCCTTGTAAACCCACAGATGGGTCAATTTCTTCCGTAAAGATAAGGTGTGGAGTTTCCTCTGCAACGGTTTCAATATCCATCCCCCCTTCGGTAGAATACATGATCATATTCTTTCCGCTTGCACGGTTAAGCAATACACTCATATAATATTCTTCAGGTTCGCTATCACCAGGGTAATACACGTCCTCTGCCACTAATACCTGATGTACTTTTTTACCTTCAGCACTAGTTTGCGGAGTGACCAAGTTCATGCCAATAATTTCACCCGAAAGTTTCTCTACATCTTCCAAACTTTTAGCAAGTTTTACCCCGCCTCCTTTTCCACGGCCCCCAGCATGCACTTGTGCTTTAATTACGTGCCATCCGGTTCCTGTTTCTTCAGTAAGTTTATTGGCTGCTGCCACTGCTTCTTCGGGAGTGGTAGCCACGATGCCTCTTTGTATTTCTACGCCAAAGCTGCTTAAAATTTCTTTTCCTTGGTATTCGTGTAAATTCATTTGTTATGAGTTTTTTTCAGCAACACAAAAGTAATAAATGTTCGTTGGAATATCCCCATAAAATCCAATTTTGAACCCTTTTTTAAGTTTTTAGAATAATTTTCACATAGATTTCGATATTACCCTTTATTTTTACAGCTTTTTAATCTTTGTAAAACCTTAAAAATGACACGAGAAAACCTTTTAGCTGTTGCGGAAGCGTATGGAAGTCCGCTGTATGTGTATGATACCACCAAAATGGAATCGCAGTACAAACGTTTAACCAAAGCGTTTTCCAAGGTGAAACAAGTAAAGGTAAATTATGCGGTAAAAGCATTATCCAATATCTCGGTCTTGAAGTTTTTACATTCTTTAGGGGCTGGAATGGACACCGTTTCCATTCAAGAGGTAAAACTAGCTTTAGAAGCGGGGGTACCTCCAGAAATGATTATCTACACGCCCAACGGAGTCTCTTTGGAAGAAATAGAAAAAGCGGTTTCCCTGGGCGTTCAGATCAATATTGACAACTTATCCATCTTAGAGCAATTCGGAACCAAACATCCTAAAACCCCGGTGTGTATTCGCATCAACCCTCACGTTATGGCTGGCGGGAATACGAATATTTCGGTAGGGCATATTGATAGTAAGTTTGGGATCTCCATTCACCAAATGCCCCATATTCAACGGATTTTAGAAAATACCAAAATGACCATTAATGGGATTCACATGCATACAGGAAGCGATATCCTGGATGTGGATGTGTTTTTATATGCTTCTGAAATTCTGTTTGAAGCAGCTACCCATTTTAAGGATTTAGAGTTTATAGACTTCGGAAGTGGCTTTAAAGTACCTTATAAAGCGGGCGATGTAGAAACCAATGTCGAAGAATTTGGCGAAAAACTATCGGAGCGCTTTAACGAATTCTGTAAAAGCTATGGAAAAGAACTTACACTGGCCTTTGAGCCTGGAAAATTTTTAGTGAGTGAAGCGGGAAAGTTTCTTGCCAAAGTGAATGTGGTCAAACAAACGACTTCTACCGTATTTGCGCAAATAGACAGTGGTTTCAACCATTTAATTAGACCGATGCTCTACGGAAGCCGTCACGAAATCCACAACATTAGCAATCCAGAAGGTAGGGAGCGTTTTTATAGTGTGGTAGGGTATATTTGCGAAACCGATACGTTTGCCAATAATAGAAGAATTTCTGAAATTCGGGAAGGGGATATATTGGCTTTCGATAATGCCGGAGCCTACTGTTTTACCATGGCTAGCAATTACAACTCTAGGTACCGTCCAGCTGAAGTTCTTTGGCACCATAAGAAAGCACATCTTATACGAAAAAGGGAAACGTTTGATGACCTACTAAAAAATCAGGTAGTGATCGACTTATAAATTGAATTGGCCCATTTCTTTTTGGGCCTTTTTAAATTCCTCTACCATTTCCTGAACGATTTTTGCAGCAGGTTTGATGTCGTGTATCAATCCTGAAATCTGCCCTATTTCCAATTCCCCTTCTTCTAAATCGCCTTCAAACATCCCACGCTTGGCACGGGCACGACCCAAAAGCTCTTTTAGTTCCTCAATACTGGGACCTTTAGCGTAAAGGGTTTTCACGTCTTGGTAGAATTTATTTTTAATGAGTCGCACCGGGGCAAGCTCTTTTAAAGTAAGTTCTGTATCCCCTTCTTTGGCATCTACCACCACTTTCTTAAAGTCGGGGTGCGCACTGCTTTCTTCAGAAGCCACGAACCTGCTACCCACCTGTACGCCATCGGCTCCTAAAATCATGGCGGCCAGCATACCGCTCCCTGTGGCGATGCCACCGGCGGCAATCAACGGAATAGTAAGTTGTTCCTTAACCATAGGGATTAATGTGAAGGTAGTAGTCTCTTCCCTTCCATTATGCCCCCCCGCTTCAAAACCTTCTGCAACCACCGCGTCTACTCCAGCTTCTTGGGCTTTCAGGGCAAATTTCACACTGCTCACCACATGAACCACGGTAATTCCATGTTCCTTTAAAAGTCCAGTATAGGTTTTCGGGTTTCCTGCGGAAGTAAACACAATTTTAACCCCTTCCTCTATGATAATTTCTATGATTTCCTGAAGGTTAGGATACAACATGGGTACATTGACCCCAAAGGGTTTTTGGGTTGCATTTTTGCACTTCTGAATGTGCTCACGGAGTACTTCAGGGTACATAGAACCCGCACCAATAATACCCAGACCTCCGGCATTGCTTACCGCGCTTGCCAAACGCCAACCACTATTCCAGATCATTCCAGCTTGAATGATGGGGTATTTAATTTGAAAAAGCTGGGTGACTCTTTGTGACACTATTGTTTGATAATTTTAAATGAATTATGAGCTACTTCCGAAGTAATCCTTGCAATATAAACTCCTGAGTTCAATTGAGAGAGATTGACTTGACCAAGGTTGCTAGATACGTTTTCAGAAAAAACCTTTTCACCCAGGACATTGAAAACTTCCAAGGTAGCTTTTGTCATATTTTCAGGAAAAGAAATGTGCAGCACATCCTTCACAGGATTCGGGTAGATCGCAAAATTCCGGGATAAAAACTCCTGCTCATTCCCTAAGGTTTGCAAAGCATTGTACGCCTCTTCAAAATTAGGGATCCCATAGCCCATTTCATTCGTGGGATTATCATAAAGGTGGGCCGATTCCCTAACAATTTGCATGATGAGCTCATTTCTAACTTCTGGACGGGACTGCCATAGGCAGGTGACTGCTCCAGCCATAATAGGGGAACTGAAAGAAGTACCACTACTAAAATCCACCCCTCCCGAAACATCAATAACAGCAGCACTTTGCCCTTGTGCCATAACATCAGGCTTTATTCTTCCATCGACAGTAGGCCCCCGAGAACTAAACGAAGCATAAAAACCGTCTGCATCAACAGCGCCAATACTTAAAAGTCCTGGAGCATCGGCAGGTGAGCCAACCGTTCCGAAGCCATTTCCATCATTCCCGGCAGAAGTGACCAGCAACATGCCTTTTTCGAAAGCAATATTGGCTCCCCGTGCCGAAATGGTGGTAAGTCCATCCAGATCTTCGTAAGTATGTGTGTAATTTGGATTATCGTAATCTTGGTACCCAAGTGAAGTATTCACCACATCCACTCCTAAGCTATCGGCTCTTTCCAAAGCCTCTACCCACCAGGCCTCTTCCCTTGGATTTTCCTCTGGGCCATACTCGGTTCGGAACAAATAAAAAGAAGCATTGGGAGCCGTTCCTACAAAATCATCCTGAATAAACCCTCCAATATCACTGGTTGTTCGTACTCCATGAGAACCTGTTCCCGTCACATCGGTGGTTCTCGAAAAAAAATCGAAGGTTCCCAACAGGCGTCCCTCGTTAATGATATCTGAAAAAGCGGGATTGGTAGAAAAGTTGGGGAATCCAGAGTCCATCACTGCGATAACCATCCCTTCTCCCGTAAAATCCTGTTCGTGAAGAAAGTCACCTCGAATCATTTCAATTTGATTGGCGGCACTTCCATAGTTATAAGTCACCCGTTGCTGTTCCACTTCAAATTTATCAGGGGTATTACCTACCGTCACAGGCATCAGGTTGAGCGATTTATCCATCCATTCGATATCGGTTACAAAAGAAAGCCCCAATAAGTTTTCAATAGTTGCTTCCGTTCCTTGCACATACACACAATTAAGCCATTTAGATTTGGCCCAGACAGTAATCCCCGAGGTATTTTTAATTTGCGTAATATAGCTTTCGGTTACCGGAACATCCCGCTCGTCTATCGCAACATTATGAAGTTGTTTTCTGTCAATAGCCTCCTGCGTAAGAATGGTAAGGGGATTATCGATTGAAGTTTGGACGTTCTCCTTGTCGGCAAAGAAAACCAATGCATCCTGTATTTGAGCAACGCTGGAAAGTGTTATGCAAAACACTCCCAAGAATAATATTTTTTTCATAGCATTTATTTTAAGAAATCACACCACTACCCAAGAGTTCATCTTCGTGGTACCAAGCCACAAATTGTCCTTCGGTGATGGCCGATTGTGGTTTTTCAAATATAACATAAAGACCCGAGACTGTTTGGTACAGTTTTGCCTTTTCTAAAGGTTGACGGTATCGAATTCTGGCCTTTACTTCCAAAGTTTCATCGATTTCCAAAGCTAAGTCCTTACGAATCCAATGGGTTTCTTCATTTTTAACAAAAAGTCCTCGTCGGTACAGACCCGGGTGTTCTTTTCCTTGACCGGTATAAATGATGTTATTCTGCACATCGGTATCAATCACAAACAAGGGTTCCTTGGTACCCCCTACTGCCAAACCTTTTCGTTGTCCCTTAGTAAAATAATGAGCCCCTTGATGCGTGCCCACAACTTTTCCATCCTCGGGTTGGTACTGAATTTTTTCTGAAAGATGTTCCAAAGCGTCTGCTTCGGAAGAAAACTCTTGCGTTTCTTTTTTAAAACCTTCAAACGCTTCAGGAACCTCGATAATCACTCCCTCTTTGGGCTTCAGCTGCTGCTGAAGGAATTCGGGCAATCGTACTTTTCCTATAAAACACAAACCCTGTGAATCTCTTTTTTCCGCAGTAATTAAATCCTGTTCCGCAGCAATTTTACGTACTTCAGGTTTTAATAATTCCCCTATTGGAAATAAGGTTTTGGATAGTTGTTCTTGTGACAATTGACAAAGAAAATACGATTGATCCTTATTAGGATCTCTTCCCGAAAGCAATTGGTATATTTTCGCTCCATCCTTTTCAATTTCCCCCTTTCTGCAATAATGACCTGTCGCAACAAAGTCGGCTCCTAAGCTTAACGCAATTTTCAGAAAAACATCAAACTTAATTTCACGGTTACAAAGTACATCAGGATTTGGAGTACGCCCCATTTTGTATTCATGGAACATGTAATCCACAATACGTTCTTTGTATTCTTCACTTAAATCGACCGTTTGAAAGGGAATCCCCAATTTCTGAGCGACTAACATCGCGTCATTACTATCTTCTAACCAAGGGCATTCATTGGAAATGGTTACGGAGTCGTCGTGCCAATTTTTCATAAAGAGGCCAATGACCTCGTACCCTTGTTTTTTTAACAAATAGGCGGCCACACTGGAGTCTACTCCTCCACTTAATCCTACTACAACTCTTTTTTGCATGTTCTTAGAGACGATAAATTTACAAAAAACTTACGCTTTACTGTCTTTTAACTGGTTTGGGATAAGTTTCCTCCAATTCCAAGACTCCATTTTTGTAGTATTTCCAGAGCCCGTGTTTTTTTCCATCCTTATAAAATCCTTCTACCACTAGAGTACCAGAAGCATCATAGTATTTTGCGGGACCCTGCAATTCATTTTGATGGTATTGAAGTTTTTTAATGACCACCCCTTCAGGAGAATAGTATAGATTTTCTCCTTCTTTTTTACCCGCTTGATAGTGGATTTCCTCAGTAATCGCACCATTGGGATAATAAGTGGTTTGTTTCCCATCCATCTCCCCATTTTTATAGAACTCCCGGGCCATTACAGTCTTGGATTTTTCATGGTAGTACAACCACTCCCCTTCCCGCTTTTGGTCGATCATTTTTCCTTCGCTCACCAATTTACCCTTAATTGTGAAGTATTGCACCCATACCGTATCGTCTTTATCGTTAAAGGTTCTCGTAGCCGTAGGTTGGGTGCCACATTCGCCACAGTATAGTTTAAAAACACCAACTTCTTTCCCATGGTCAAAAGTTCCTTCATAGCGAACCTGGTCGCTTCCCTCATAGGTTTTTTTCCAATACCCATGACGCTTACCTTGAGCGTCAAATTGGTTGATTTCCTGTGAGGATAAAGCTGCACTCGAGAAAACCAAAAAGCATAAAATAATAATACTTCGCATCTTATTTTATTTTTAACAACGAGCTATGCTTTTCAAAAATTGTACCGTTGCAAAAAGTTACTTTCGCTTTTGTTGCGCTTTTTTCTGTTCCTCTGCCTGTTCCATCATTTCTGCCATTTTACGCTGAAAGCGATTTTGCTTTTTAGGCTGCTTCTTTTTCTGCTGAATTTTTGCATGGATTTTGTCTTCATCAATAATAAAGTTTTTAATCACTAGCATAATACCAATCGTAATCACATTGGAAGTAAGGTAATACAACGAAAGTCCACTCGCATAGTTGTTGAAGAAAATCAACATGAACAAGGGTGATAAGTACATCAAAAATTTCATGTTGGGCATTCCGGGTTGCTGTTGTTGTTGCATCTGTGCCCCAGTACTCATCATCATATAGATAAAAATGGCAATGGAAGCCAAAATGGGGAACAAGCTTACGTGATCCCCATAGAATGGGATACTCCAACCAGAAGGAAATTCGTAAATCACATCATAGCTTGCCAAATTATCGGCCCATAGGAAGCTCTTTTGTCTAAGGTCGAAAGCCGTAGGGAAAAAGGTGAACAACGCATAAAACACCGGAATTTGCAACAAGGCCGGCAAACAACCCTTCAACGGACTGGCTCCTGCGGCATTTTGAAGCTTCATGGTTTCCTGCTGAATCTTCATCTGGTTACCTTCATACTTCTTTTTAATTTCATCCATCTCGGGTTTCAGCACTTTCATCTTAGCCTGTGAAACATATTGCTTGTACTGCACAGGAGATAGCAAAAGCTTGAACAAAATGGTTAAAACAATAATGGCGATTCCGGCAGGTAACCAATCGCTTAAAACCCCAAAAACAGGAATGATCATGTATTTATTGATGATTCCAAAGATTCCCCAACCTAGGGGCATAGCTTCATCAAGGTTTCTATCGTACGTCTTAAAAATTTGATAATCGGTTGGGCCGTAATACATGTTCATATCATAAGCCAAAGCACCTCCCTTAGGCTCTAAAAGCATTCGGGCTCCATATTTTTTGGTGTAAACTGTGTCTATTTCTTCGTCTTTTACCAAATCTTCCGAAGTAAATTTCACCTCTTTAAAAGGGGTGTCGGTAAGCAACATAGAACTAAAAAAGTGCTGTCGGTAGTTCATCCAAGTCACATCCTCCTCAGTTTCTTCATCTTCACTGGTGGGAGATAATTTATCGTGATCATCCCCACCTTCAAACTCATAAGTTAATCGGGTATAACGATTTTCATAACTAATACTTTTAGCATGGCGATACCCCTTAAAATTCCAATCCAAATACATGGGTTGTGTAGTATTCATCACCCCATCCAAACCTTGCGAGCGCAAGGTGAAATCTAACATATACTCGCCAGGTTTTAACTCGTAGCGGTATTCAATAAAGGCAGTTTCTGAAGTTTTCAACTTCATGGAAAGAACGGGATTATCCCCCTTTTTGGATAAGGAAGGTTCAAAGAATAGGTCCCGTGTATTCAATAGCCGGTTCTCTGCTGAAAACTGTAGATTGAAGTCGTTATTCCCATCTTTTATGAGATAAATAGGCTTCCCTTCGTATTGTGTTTGCTCTTTTAATTTAGCCTCTACAATATACCCCCCTTTATTGCTAATCTGAAGCTGCAACACATCATTTTCAAGAGTGGTTGTACCTTCTTTTGCGGAAGCCAAGCTTCCAGAATAAGCAAAAGATCCCAAACGATTCTTCAATCCCTCCATGGCCAAAGTATCTTGAGGAGCAGCGGTAAAGGCTTCTTCCGAAGAATTTTCAACCAAAGGCTTATCTTGTAGACTAGGTGTTTCCTCGGCCACTTGTTCGGTCTTGGCTTTCTCGGCTTCGACTTCTTCAGGTGTAGGCTGATTTTGGTAAAGCATCCAAAGGAGGATACCCCCTATTAATAAAAATCCGAGTAATGTGTTAAGGTCAAATTTCTTTTCTTCCATGGTATTGTATGCTTCTGAAAACTTTCAGAAGGTTTTATTAGTAATCCAATTCTATTTGTCAACAATCCCGCCTAAAAGTAACAGTAGGACAAATTGTCGTTATTTTTTTGCGTATTCGTAAGCCGCTTTCACAAAACCTACAAATAAAGGATGTGGACTCGCCACGGTACTTTTATATTCTGGATGGTACTGCACCCCAACAAACCAAGGGTGTGTAGGCACCTCCACGATTTCCACCAATCCTGTTTTAGGATTGATTCCGGTAGCTATTAAACCAGCCGCTTCAAATTGATCGCGATAGGCATTGTTGTATTCATACCGATGACGATGGCGTTCCAATATTGTATGAGACTTGTATATACTGTTTACTACGCTTCCTTCCTTCAATTCACATTCCCAAGCGCCCAAACGCATGGTACCCCCCATATCGGTGATGTGTTTTTGCTCTTCCATAAGCGCTATCACGGGATGTGGTGTGTTTTCGTTCATTTCGGTACTATTGGCATCTTTTAATTCAAGTACATTTCTGGAAAACTCAATAACTGCCATTTGCATTCCCAAGCAAATTCCTAAAAAGGGCAGATTATTTTCCCGTGCATAGCGAACGGCAGCGATTTTACCTTCAATACCACGTTCCCCAAAGCCTGGAGCTACCAAAATTGCATCCAGTCCTTTTAACTGTTGTGCCATGTTATGGGCATCCAAAAATTCGGAATGAATGGAAACCACTTCCACGGAAACTTCATTAGCGGCACCTGCATGGATAAAAGACTCCAAAATAGATTTATAACTATCCTGCAATTCTACATACTTTCCTATGAGCCCAATGGTCACTTTTCCCTTCGGATTCTTATGGCGGGTTAAAAATTCATTCCATTGTTGCAGATTGGGTTCGGTAGAATCATCCAATCGTAACTTCCGAAGAGAGACTTTATCCAATCCTTCTTCCAACATTAAATTAGGGACGTCATAAATCGTAGAAGCATCAATAGACTGAATCACGGCATCCTTTTCCACATTGCAGAATAACGCCAATTTGGTACGTAAATCTTCACTCAGTTCATGTTCGGTACGACATACCAAAATATCGGCTTGAATTCCACTTTCCATTAAGGTTTTCACCGAGTGTTGCGTAGGTTTGGTTTTTAACTCGCCCGCTGCAGAAAGATATGGTATGAGCGTAAGGTGAATAAACAAACTATTATGAGGGCCTAGCTCCCACTTTAATTGTCGAACTGCTTCAATGTAAGGCAACGATTCAATATCCCCCACAGTCCCTCCAATTTCGGTAATCACGATATCATATTCCCCGGTATTTCCTAAAATTTGGATGCGGTCTTTTATTTCATTGGTGATGTGCGGAACCACCTGAACGGTTTTTCCTAAAAACTCTCCCCTACGCTCTTTTTCTATCACACTTTGGTAAATACGGCCCGTGGTCACATTATTGGCTTGTGAGGTGCGCACATTTAAGAAGCGCTCGTAGTGCCCTAAGTCCAAATCGGTTTCAGCGCCATCATCGGTTACATAACATTCGCCATGTTCATACGGATTTAAAGTTCCGGGATCTACGTTGATGTATGGATCTAACTTCTGAATAGTCACGCGGTACCCCCTTGCCTGCAATAGTTTTGCCAAGGAAGCTGCGATAATACCTTTACCTAATGAAGAAGAAACCCCGCCCGTAACGAAGATGTACTTTGTAGTGCTCATACAATGAATGCTTGTTGTTACCTATACGGGATGCAAAGATACAGAATAAAAACCACGGGGTACAAGAATTTCCTAAAAAGGTTTTCAGAATATTCTGAAGGCTTCAGACGTATCAATAACACTTTTTTTTAAGAGATTGCGTTATAAAAATTACTAACATAAAACACACCCGATGAAAAAAGTGCTGCTATTACTACTTACCTTTACCTTTCTATCCCACTCCCTTCCGCCAGAAACCGAAAAATTACTAGATCTAACCGAAGCTGTTTCCGAAGGAAAAGTACGCTATAACATCCAAGGGAATTCAGAAAGTACGCACTACTATCAACCTGTTTCATTGACCCTAGAGAATACTTCTTCAGAAGCTATGGTTATTCGTGTTCCCAACGGACTCAAACTCCAATCTTCCCTTTCAGAAACACAAGATTTACTATTGGTGAAGGAGGAACTCATTGCTTTAAAACCACAGGAAACCAAAAGCTTATTGCTATTTGCCATGTGCACCCAACAGCAAAATAGTGCCCCTTCCCAAGAAGACACCTTTTCTATAGGCGGCATGGCTGAAGGCCCCTTGGCGGCTATTGCCAAGGAGGTAGGGAAAAAAGAAGCTTTTAATACCATTGGGCAATACGCTGTTTGGAGCACTACCGATGCTTATGCACTGTCTAATATTTCGGGGTATGACGAAGCATTGGCCAGCCATTTTAGAACTTTTGTCGCTAATGAATTAGGGGTTGAAATACCTGAAATTGAAAGTATTGAAAACTACAATAACCCCATTACGCCCGAACGAAGACTTACGGGTCATGTCATTGGAGGGGAATTTAATTACAAGTTTACCAAAACTTCTGATGTCACTATAGGTATGTTTAACGAACGTAATGTCATTGTTCGGGAATTGCTTAACAATCCTGAAACAAAACCCGGAAAACATAATTTCTCCTTCCAGTTTGATACGATGCAATACACAGAAGATACGTATTACATTAGATTGATAATCAATGGCCGCGTAAAAGTGAATTATAAAATGCGGCGGGATAGTTAGATTTTAGCTTACTTTGCACTTGTGAAAGTCGCAATTGTCATCTTAAACTGGAACGGAAAAAAACTTTTGGAGCAATTCCTGCCTTCGGTAGTAAAGCATTCTTCTGAAGCTACTGTTTATGTGGCCGATAATGCTTCCACAGATGACAGTAATGCCTTCCTTCAAACTCATTTCCCGGAAGTGCACATCCTTCAGAATAAAGAAAATGGGGGCTATGCCAAGGGTTATAATGATGCTTTAAAAAATGTAACGGAAGACCTTTTTGTATTGTTGAATAATGATGTGGAAGTTTCTGAAAATTGGCTCTCCCCTATCCTTTCAGAATTTGAAAAAGACCACACGCTTGTTGCGGCACAGCCTAAGCTATTGGATTATAAGAATAAAGACTATTTTGAATATGCCGGAGCTGGTGGCGGATTTCTAGATGCTTTTGGATATCCGTTCTGTAGAGGGCGCATCTTTCATACATTGGAAAAAGACCAAGGGCAATACAATGATATTCTACCTATTTTTTGGGCTTCCGGAGCATGTTTGTTTGTGAAACGGGATGCCTTCTGGAAAGCAGGGGCTTTTGACGAGGACTTATTTGCTCACCAAGAAGAAATCGATCTTTGTTGGCGATTACATTCTCAAGGAGGAAACATCAAGTATATAGGGCGCTCTACAGTCTATCATCTTGGAGGAGCAACCTTATCCACGGCAAATCCACAAAAAACATTTTACAATTTCAGAAATACCTTATTGGTTTTAGTAAAAAACAGAGGCGGTGCTAAGGTTTGGTGGCTCATTTTTCAACGATTGGTTTTAGATGCTGCTGCAGGGCTTCAGTTTTTACTTCAAGGGAAAATCTCCCACTTCTGGGCCATCCTAAGAGCGCATTTTAGCTTTTATGGCTTTCTGCCAAAGTTTCTCCAAAAGCGTAAAAAGCATGCGAACTCCCTTAAGTACTGGAAGATAAAGTGCCTGGTATGTAAGTACTTTATTTCAAAAAAGCGTACCTTTAACAATCTATGATAATTTTTACTTAAATTATTGTTAAGCCCTTGTAATTGGGGGTGCCTTATATGTAATTTTGGTCAACTTAAATATACTATCAATTATGAAAAAATTCTTAATTCTATTAGTGTCTACAAGTTTAATGTTTACTTCTTGTGTATCTAAAAAGAAGTATGCCGAACTTGAAGCCAAGCAAAAACAAACCCAAGACCTTCTTAATACGGCAACTGTAAAATTAAATGCCTGTGAGGCCGATAGAGCTGCAGCCAATGCTACTATCGCTGCCCTTGAAAAAAGAGTTGCCGACCTAAAAAGCGATAAGGACAATCTTATTAAAAGCTCTAAAGAACTTACCGTTCTTACACAACAGGGAGCTACCAATCTTGAGAAATCCTTGGAAAGCCTTAAAGAAAAAGATTTAAAAATTAGCCGTTTACAAGATGCACTTAACAAAAAAGATAGTGTAACCTTGGCGCTAGTAACAAGCCTAAAGAAAGAAGTTGGATTGAATGATGAAGATATCGAAATCAATGTTGAAAAGGGAGTGGTATTTATCTCTTTAAGCGATAAAGTGCTTTTCAAAAGTGGAAGCTACCAATTATCCAACAGAGCCAATGAAATTTTAGGCAAAGTAGCGACTGTTATTAATAGTAAGCCCGATTTTGAAGCATTAGTTGAAGGACATACCGACAATGTTCCTTACAGCAATGGGGTACTTATAGACAATTGGGATTTAAGTGTGAAGCGTGCTACTGCGGTAGTGCGAAAGTTGAAGGAATTAGGAGCCAACCCTGCGCAATTAATTGCCGCCGGTAGAGGAGAGTTTGTTCCATTGGTACCCAATACTACTGCCGAAAATAAATCCACAAACCGTAGAACCAAGATTTATGTATTGCCTAAAATCGATCAGTTCTATACCATGATCGAAGAAGAATTGGAAACCCTTTCCAATGAAGAAGGTGGTAATTAATCTCAGTTAGATATATACTGAAAAACCCTAGCGCTGCTAGGGTTTTTTTATGTTTTTTATTAAAATAGGAAATAGAATCGATTAAATTTCCAGACTTCCTTTTCCTTCCCTTATTAAAATTGGTTCATCACCTGTAATATCTATCACGGTAGACGGAACATTATCCCCATACCCCCCGTCAATCACTAAATCGACCAAATTATCCCATTTCTCATAAATCAGTTCAGGATCCGTGGTATACTCAATCACTTCATCTTCGTCTTTAATAGAAGTTGAAACAATCGGGTTGCCCAAAGCTCTTACAATAGCCCGGGTAATATTATTATCGGGAACACGAATCCCTACTTCCTTTTTCTTTTTAAAGACAGAAGGCAAATTGTTATTTCCTGGAAGGATAAAGGTATAAGGCCCTGGCAAGGCCCTTTTCAAGATTTTAAAAGTACTGGTATCAATTTGTTTTACGTAGTCGCTTAAATTGCTTAAATCTTCACAAACAAAAGAGAAATTTGCCTTTTCCAACTTCACTCCTTTAATGATGGCAATTCGCTCTAGGGCAGATTTATTCGTAATATCACATCCTAAGGCATAGACGGTATCACTAGGGTAAATAACCAGACCTCCTTCCCGAAGTATTTTAACGGTTTTTTCAATTTCCTTCGAATTGGGGTTTTCTTCGTATATTCTAATGAATTCGGCCATAAAAAAGGATTGTATCCTTATAAAGATACACTGTTTTGGTGAAATTCAGAAGGCTTTTTTAGGGATTTATTCCAGCACCTTCAGCTTAGCAAACCGAAGGAGTAATTTTTTAAGTCCGCCGTTTTCAAAATCAATTTCCGCTTTGGTGTCGGCCCCTACGCCTTCTACTTTTAATATTTTCCCTTTTCCGAAGCGAACATGCTCCACCAAGGTTCCTTCTGAAAGGCCTGCTTCTTTAGCATCGAAGTTTTTATCCGCGCTACTAGACACTGGTTTTAAACGGCGTAGTTTTTTGAGCTGGGAATCGGTTGGGCCCGCAGGTGGTATTCCCGAAACAGGTTTCCGCATTCGCAATTTACTTTTGTCCACTTCCCCAAAAATATCGGAATCGATTAAAGGTTTGTAACGATGCTCGGTCATGGGGGTAAGATACTCGAGAAAGCTTTCGTCTATTTCTTCAATAAAGCGGCTAGGCTCGGCATCAATTAATTTCCCCCAACGGTAGCGGCTTTGCGTATAGGTTAAATAAGCTTGCTTTTCAGCCCGGGTCAATGCTACGTAAAACAATCGGCGTTCTTCTTCCAATTCAGAGCGGGTATTCATACTCATACCACTGGGAAATAGCTCTTCTTCCATTCCTACAATATATACATACGGGAATTCCAAGCCCTTGGCCAGATGCACGGTCATTAAAGCTACTTTATTGTCATCCCCTTTTTCGTTGTCCAAGTCGGTAGCCAAGGCTACATCTTCCAAAAATTCATTTAAGGAACCCGTAGCATCGGCTAGTTCTTTTTGTTCTTCCACAAAGTCCTTGATACCATTCAAGAGTTCTTCCATATTCTCGATTCGGGCAATTCCTTCGGGGGTACCATCTTTTTTAAGCTCGGTAAGCAATCCTGTTTTCTTGGTAACATGCTCTGTAATCTGAAAAGCATTATAGGTCTGATTCAAAACCTGGAAACTTTCAATCATGGTTACAAAATCATCCAAACGTCCTTTGGTCCCTGCATTGATCTTTAAATCAATTTTATCCAGATTCTGCATCACTTCAAAAATGGAACGATTGTAATGATTGGCGGCCACTACCAAACGGTCCATCGTCGTACTTCCAATACCTCTGGCGGGATAATTGATAACGCGTTTTAAGGCTTCTTCGTCCTTCGGATTTAATATAAGGCGCAAATAAGCAATGACATCCTTGATCTCTTTCCGTTGGTAAAAACTGAGTCCGCCGTAAATACGATACGGAATGTCTTTTTTCCGAAGCGCATCTTCAATGGCTCGCGATTGCGCATTGGTTCGGTACAATACCGCAAATGCATCGTATGGCAACTGATGGTTCATTAGGGTTTCAAAAATCGAGCTAGCTACAAAACGGCCCTCGTCACCATCGGTCATCGTACGATTTACCTTAATTTTATTTCCCTCTTCATTTGCAGTCCAAACCACTTTATCCAACCGGTTTTTATTTTTCTCGATGATACTATTGGCGGCATTGACAATGTTTTTGGTAGAACGATAATTCTGTTCCAATCGGTACACTTTTACATCGTCGTAATCCTTCTGGAAGTTGAGAATATTATTGATATTTGCCCCTCTGAAGGCATAAATACTTTGGGCGTCATCGCCTACCACACAGATATTCTGAAAACGATCGCTTAAAGCCCTTACAATTAAATACTGACTGTGATTGGTGTCTTGGTACTCATCGACCAAAACATACCGGAAGCGGTCTTGATAACGTGCCAGCACATCTGGGAAACGCGTTAAAAGCTCGTTGGTCTTCAGTAATAAATCATCAAAATCCATCGCTCCAGCCTTAAAACAGCGATCTACATAATTTTTATAGATTTCCCCTAATCGAGGCATTTTTGCCATAGCATCGGCTTCGACCAATTCTGGATTATTGAAATAAGCCTTAACGGTAATTAAACTGTTTTTATAAGAAGAAATGCGGGAGTATACTTGCTTGTATTTGTACACATCCTTGTCCAAGTGCATTTCTTTGATGATGGCCCTAATCACACTCTGACTGTCCTGTGTGTCGTAAATGGTAAAGTTGGAAGGATACCCAAGTTTATCGGCTTCAAAACGAAGGATTTTTGCAAAAATGCTGTGAAAAGTACCCATCCATAGGTTTTTAGCTTCACTATTGCCTACGATTTCGGCAATACGCTTTTTCATTTCCCGCGCCGCTTTATTGGTAAAAGTCAACGCCAAAATATTAAAGGGATCCACTCCTTTGGCCATTAAGTAGGCAATTCGATAAGTAAGTACCCGGGTTTTACCAGAACCTGCTCCCGCAATTACTATAAGGGGGCCTTCTTTATGAAGTACGGGTGCCAATTGGGCATCATTCAATTGTTGTAAGTATTCCTGCAAGGGTATTTTCTGAAAGTTTTTGAAAGCCGAAAAATAGCGAAATTCAAAGGAACGGCAAATGTCAGGAGATGGAATTTATAAACAAATTGTCGGGATACCGAACCCTACCTCTCATTTACATACACCGGTAAGAAGAAATAAATAAGGGCATACTCTTTCTGAAGGCGCTCCTTCAAAAAAAAAGCAACCTCCAAAAAAGAGTGGGTTTCTTAAAAATTGGATATCTTTAACGAAAGAAAGAAATTGCCAACTTTTTGCATTCAATGCTTTATTTTATTTCTGAAAAAACCATTATGAAAGCACTTCCTACCCTATTCCTATTCATTCTTTTTATTGCTCCCTTAAAAGCACAAATGGATGCGTCCTTACTGAAGGATATAGAAAAAATAGAACCCAAAGTAATCGATTGGCGTCATTATTTTCACCAAAACCCTGAATTATCGAATCGGGAATTTACAACAGCGAAAAAAATAGAAGAACACCTCAAATCCTTAGGACTCGAAGTACAAACCAAAATTGCGAAAACAGGCGTAGTAGGCATCTTAAAAGGCGAAAAACCTGGAAAAGTGGTGGCTTTAAGGGCCGATATCGATGCCCTTCCCGTTACCGAACGGAATAATCTACCGTTTAAAAGTGAGGTAACCGATACTTTTTTAGGTACCGAAACAGGTGTCATGCATGCCTGTGGCCATGATACGCATATTGCTATTTTAATGGGGGTGGCCGAAGTCCTTGCAAAACATAAAAACCTCATCAAAGGAACCATAAAATTCATTTTTCAACCTGCGGAAGAAGGGCCGCCTCCGGGTGAAGAAGGAGGCGCCAAACTCATGATTAAAGAAGGGGTTCTCAAAAATCCAGATGTGGATGCTATTTTTGGCTTGCACATTAATTCTGGGACACCCGTAGGGACCATAAAATATAAAAGCGGGGGTACGATGGCGGCCGTAGAACGCTTTGTGGTCACCGTGAAAGGGAAGCAAACCCACGGATCGGCTCCTTGGGATGGCGTAGACCCTATCCTTATTTCAGCAAAAATTATTGATGGCTTTCAAACTATTATAAGCAGGGAGGCTCCACTGGTAGATGAAGCGGCTGTGATCACTGTTGGAAAGATTACCTCTGGGGTTCGATTTAACATTATCCCCGAATCTGCAGAAATGATCGGTACGGTAAGAACCCTAGATCCAGACATGCGTACCCTAATCATCAAACGAATGACCGAAATGGCTCAAAATATTTCCAAAGCCTATGGTGGGGAAGCCAGCATAGAGTGGCAAAATAATACGGTGGTCACGTATAACGACCCTGGTCTCACCGCACAAATGGTCCCCACCTTAGAAAAGGTAGCAGGAACAGAACAGGTAGTTGTTACCAAAGCCACTACCGGAGGAGAGGATTTTTCCTATTTTCAGGAAGAAGTCCCTGGGTTTTATTTCTTCTTAGGAGGTATGACTCCTGGAAATACTACTCCTTACCCACATCACACACCAGATTTTCAGATTGATGATAACGGAATGCTTTTGGGGGTAAAAGTAATGAGTCAGTTGGCCTTGGATTATCTAAACGCACAATAATATGGTACTAGAGTTTATTAAAAATATCCCTTGGTGGGGCTGGGTCTTGATTGTATTAGCCTTCATCGCTATTAAGGATATATTTTTCAACAAAAAACACACCATTCAGCATAACTTTCCGCTTGTAGGGCATATACGGTACATGCTCGAAAGTATTGGCCCTGAACTTCGGCAATATATTGTAGCCAATAATCGGGAAGAACTGCCTTTTAACAGAATTGAACGTGGCTGGATCTATGCCTCAGCAAAAAATCAAAATAATTACGAAGGCTTCGGAACGGATCGCGACATTTATGAGCCCAACTATATTTTCATCAACAATGCCATGCTCCCCTATAAAGTGCAAAAAGGACATCCTAATTACAAAGATCCTTACTTCCTCCCTTGCGCTAAAGTAATGGGGGCTTACCATAAACGAAAAAGACCTTTTCGGCCAGCCTCTGTGATTAATGTTTCTGCCATGAGTTATGGGTCCCTATCGGCAAGGGCAATCGAATCATTGAATCGGGGATGCCATAAAGCACATGCTTTCCATAATACAGGCGAAGGAGGGTTTTCGCCTTATCACGATACGGGGAGTGATGTAATTTTTCAAATCGGTACTGGCTATTTTGGGGTTCGCGATGATGACGGAAATTTTTCTATGGAAAAACTCAAAAAGCTTGTCATTGAGAATCCGCAGATAAGAGCGGTTGAAATAAAATTATCCCAAGGGGCAAAACCAGGAAAAGGCGGTGTCCTACCAGCCTCGAAAATAACCAAGGAAATTGCTAAGATTCGACACGTACGCATGGGGCATGATGTGATTTCCCCTCCCTACCACACCGCATTTGATGGGGTAAATGGACTTGTTGATTTTATTGAAGAAGTTGCCCAACAAACAGGGTTGCCCGTAGGGGTTAAATCGGCTATTGGAAAAACAGATACCTGGGAAGAATTGGCTTCCATCATGGCCGAAACCAACCGTGGTCCAGACTTTATTGCTATTGATGGCGGCGAAGGCGGGACCGGTGCCGCACCACCAAGTTTTGCCGACCATGTCGCACTACCCTGGATTTTTGGGTTTAGTACTATTTACAGTATTTTTAAACGGCATCAAATATGTGACAGAATTGTCTTTATCGGCAGTGGAAAGCTTGGCTTTCCCGCTAAGGCAGCAATGGCTTTTGCCATGGGGGCCGATTTAATTAATGTGGCCCGGGAGTCCATGCTTTCCATAGGTTGTATTCAAGCACAGCAATGCCATACCAACAAATGCCCTAGTGGTGTTGCAACCCAAAACAAATGGCTACAACGGGGGATCAATATAGACGACAAAGCCGTGAGAGCCCATTTCTACTTTAAAAATTTCAGAAAGGAATTACTGGAAATGACTCATGCTTGTGGCTATGAACATCCCTGCCAAATGACCATGGACGACGCTGAAATTACCTTGGGGGATAAAAACCTCGTAAAAACCCTTGCTTCCAGTTTTGGGTATTTAAAACAACACGTTGCCTTTAAAGGAATGGAATCCTTACAGAGTTGCCCACATTTAGGAGGTCACTATAACAAGAAAAATGAAAAGAAGGAAGTGAAAATGCTAAAAGACAAGGACCTTGTACGTTATTAAATTTCATAAACAATAGCATGCACTTTTACAATATTTGTAATTAATTTCGTTTTATATTTTTAAAACCAACCCCATGGAAGAATTTGCCCAAGTTTTAAATTATGTCGCTTTTTTACTACCTGCCATCGTTGTGGGGGTAGTGGCCTATTATTTTTTTAAAGGTCATACCGCAAACGAAGAAGGCAGACGTCGTTATTTGGTGCAAAAAGAAGCGCAAAATAAAATCATCCCTTCCCGTTTACAAGCTTACGAACGCTTAACATTATTAATGGAACGTATCGATCCCAATAAGCTTTTGGTACGTGTGAAACCTTTTTCGGAAGATGTCAACGAATACGAAGCGCTACTCATAAAAAGTATTGAACAGGAGTTTGAACATAATGTGACGCAGCAAATTTATGTGACCCAAGAATGTTGGAATTTGATTAATGCAGCAAAAAACGCCACCATTCATGTGATTCGGCAAGCGGCTATGCACGAAAATGGAAATACAGCCGATAACCTTCGGGAATATTTACTTCGGAATTTTATGGAAGAAGTCACTCCTTCACAAAAAGCCTTGGCGTACATCAAAAAAGAGGTCGCAGAACTTTTTTAGGCCTCCGGACCTTTAATTTCGTTGAGTTCCACGTTTTTCATCTTGGCATACTGAAAACCACTCTCCCACCATTTTTCCATTTCCACTTTATCGAATATCAAGGAATTGGTAGTAAGTACCGTGGGCGTGTAGTAAAAATTTAAAATTGCGTTTTTATTCCCGGCTACAAATTTCCCAATACGAATGTTTTGTTTTTCTACCCGGTCCAGCATGTAAGCGTGCATATTGGTAATCAAGGAAAATACATTGCGGGAAGGCAAACGATTGTAGTAGGCTACTTCCGTTTCCAAAATAATGACATCAACTTGTGTAGCTCCCCTGTTTAAAGCTTCTTCAATGGGCACCAAACTTCCAAATCCGCCGTCTGCATACTCACAGCCATCTTTTTTCACCAGAGTCATGAAGGGAGTATAATTACAGGAAATCCATACCCAATCGCAAAAATCGTCGTAGTTAAAGTCTTTTACCGACTTGTATTCCACTTGATTCAAGGAAAGATTGGAAACCGTTACCACCACTTCTTTATTACTGGATTTCAGAAGTTCGAAGTCTTCTTCCGTAAAGGTTTTTTTAATAAGTTTTCGTAGGTTATGGCTTTCGCCGAAGGTTTTACTTTTCCGAAGGAAATTCCGTAGGACATTCCAATGGTTAATCCCAATTTCCTTCCCGCCCCATTTGTCTTTTTTTACCGTAAAAGGACGAATACTGAAAATAGAATCTTGATTCACCGAGGTGTATACCTCCTTAATTTTTTCAATATTGTTGAGGGCCAAGTGTGGAATGAGCAGACTTCCCGTTGAGGTCCCTACAAATAAATCGTATTGATGCCCCATTTCCTCAATAAGGTACTGCGCCACGCCCCCACCAAACGCTCCTTTGCTTCCGCCACCTGAAATCACTAAAGCTCTCATTGCATTTTGAATTTTCGTTGAATATACGCTTTTTCAGCTTCGGAATAACTGGAAAATAACCCCAATACTTTTTCCTTATTTGCCTCCGTTTCTATAAATTCATCCAACAAATTTCGGGCAGCATCACGAAATCTCCAATAGTGATGGGTACAAGCATTCACTAAATTCTTTACAAACAGTTCATTATCAATCCCCATGGAATACAAATAATCCAAAGCCTTTTGGCGTACTTCAAAAGAGTAACTTGCTTCAGAATAGCTTAATAACTCTTTCAGCATTTCCGGTTTATCTGAAGTTTTGTATCCTTCCGTATATAACGCTAGTGCCAGCCACAATTGCCGCAGGTTTTTATCCTGAAAGCCGATCATACCTTCCAACCGATTCAAGTAAGTGGTCCTTTTTTCAGGAAAATGAACCCAAAGGGTATATAAAGCAGCTTCTTGGGTTACATAGGAGGCATCTTCCAAAAGGGTTTCGTAAGAGGGTTGAAAAGTTTTTGGAACCTCCTGAAGGGACAAAGCTACCGCTTGACGAATAAAAATATTGTTTGTTTGCAACGCCAATGCATAAAGGTCTTCAACTTCATAAAATGGTTCCTGTGCAAGTTGGTAGACGGCTTCCTGGCCTATAAAATCGTTTTGGGATTGAATCGCAGACCGAAGCAAATTTTTTTTATTTGACAGTTCCTGATTGCGCAACGCAACCGTTTCAAAAAAACGATTCATAAAGTCACTCTTCCGAAGGGATTGATAGGCTTCTTCCGATTTAAATGCGGTTTGCTGCAACCAGTTTACCTTCCATTCCGAAAGGTCTATTTCCGTAACTTGTTGCATTTCCTTCAGAAAATCTTCCGTGGTTACATTTCCAAAAGCATACTTTTTCAAATAATTCCGCACTCCTTCGTGATACGCCGTATCCCCTACCAACTCCCTTAGAATATGAAGTGCCCACGCACCTTTTTCATAAAATACGAGGGAAGACGCATTGGGGTCCAGTAATTTTTGCCCTTTCCCTTGGTCGCTTAAAGCCATTAATTGCTCGGCACTATTGTAAAGCTTCCAATAATAATAATCTTCCCCAAAAATCTGCCTTTCTGCCAAAAGCGCATAATAAGTCGCAAATCCCTCGTGAAGCCAATGATGGGTTCCCTCGGTTTCCGTAACCAGATTCCCGAACCATTGGTGCGCCAATTCGTGGGCGTTTACATTTACGTAATTTCGATCTTTAAAACCTATGGAATCTACCACAAAAGCTTCCGAAAAAAGGGTACATCCCGTGTTTTCCATACCGGCATACAGGAAATCGCTCACCGGAACCTGCTTGTAATTTTGCCAAGGATAGGGAATCCCTATTTCAGTTTCCAAAAAATTAAATATTTCTTTTGAGTATCGATAGGTAGGCTCCCACTTTAAACTATCCTTTTTGGAAATATATAATTCTATGGGAACTTCAGAATTTGAGTTCACTTTCTGTATCTTAAAATCGCCCAGGGCAAAGGCTACGAGATAACTCGACATGGGCTTTTTCATATCGTAGTGCCAAGCAATTTTATCGTCATAGAGCGTGAATTTATCCAAACGCCCATTGGCGACGACCATTTGTTCTCCCGAAGCGGCAATTTCCAGATCAAATTCAATTTTATCATTCATGTCATCAAGACTGGGCAGCCAATGAGACGTATATTTCCCTTGCCCTTGGGTCCAAACTTGGGTAGCGGTAAAATAAAGGGCTTGCTTGGGTGTAGCCCGATATTGAAAATTAACGGTATATATTCGATCCTTCTGAAAGATGGTTTGGTGATGAAATACAATAGTCTTTGGAGTGACACTTACGGTAACACCATTATTTTCAGGGGTTTCAGAAAGCGTTATGTCTTTGGCATCCAAAAATACGGAGTCCGACGGCTGAAGCATTTTAAAAGTAACCGACATATTTCCATCGATACTTTTTTCAGCAATATGAGGCGTAACGGAAGCTTTTATCCTTAAAAAATCGACGATGGTGGTCTGTTGCGCTATACCCCAAAAGGGAAGCAATACTAGTACAATTACGATTCGGAACATATCCTTGATTAAGCAATTTTACTGCCAAAATAATCATTTAAATGAAGAAAAAATAACGAGCTGGGAACTCTTACGAGGGAATTTGGTATTTTCGTTTTTATGAATGCCCATTTCCTTCAAACCCCTATTGAATACCTTAAAGGCGTTGGCCCCAATAGGGCCGATCTGCTTAAAAAGGAACTCGGTATTTATACGTTTCAGGATTTAATGCATTTGTTTCCCAATCGTTACCTAGACCGCACCAAATACTATAAAATTAAACAACTACAACCTACCCAAGCTGAAGTGCAGCTGGTAGGTAAAATCATTCATTTAAAAACCGTTGAACAAAAACGTGGCAAGCGGCTTGTGGCCACTTTTGTGGATGCTACCGGAAAAATGGAGTTGGTTTGGTTTCGGGGTCATAAATGGATAAGGGAACGCATTAAAATTAATGAGCCTTACGTGATCTTTGGAAAAACCATTGTTTTTAACGGGACCTTTTCCATGGCCCATCCTGAAATGGAATCCTTAAAAGATCATGAAAAAAGTTTACGCTCTGCCATGCAGCCCATATATCCTTCCACGGAAAAACTATCGAATAGTGGCATCACCAATAAAGTGATTGGCACATTGCTTGAAAACCTGTTTTTGGAGTCCCGGAATACCTTTGCTGAAACCCTTTCCAAAACCCTTTTGGAAAACTTCAAATTATTGCCTAAAAACGAAGCGTTATTGAATATTCATTTTCCGAAAAATCAGGAGCTTTTGGCAAGGGCACAATACCGTCTAAAATTTGAAGAATTATTTTTTATTCAACTACAATTAATTCGTAAAAACCTTATCCATAAAACAAAAATTAAAGGCTATGTTTTTCCAAAAGTAGGAACCTATTTCAATACCTTTTTCAAAGAGCATTTACCCTTTCAATTAACCAAAGCACAGAAGCGGGTGATTAAGGAAATTCGTCACGATTTAGGACAAACTTCCCAAATGAATCGATTATTGCAGGGGGATGTGGGTTCGGGAAAGACCATTGTCGCGTTCATGTCAATGCTCATCGCACTTGACAATGGTTTTCAAGCTTGTTTAATGGCTCCTACTGAAATTTTGTCAGTCCAGCACTACAACAATTTATTTGAGTTATGTAAAAAATTGAATATCAGCATTTCATTATTGACTGGCTCAACTAAAACTTCAAACAGAAAAGAAATCCATGAAAACTTGGAAAACGGCTCATTACAGATCCTTATTGGCACGCATGCACTGCTCGAAGATAAAGTAAAATTTAAAAATTTAGGGCTGGCCATTGTCGATGAACAACATCGATTTGGAGTAGCCCAAAGAAGTAAATTATGGCATAAAAACGAGTGGCCTCCTAACGTATTAATTATGACCGCCACTCCTATTCCCCGAACCCTGGCCATGAGTGTTTATGGAGACTTGGATGTGAGTGTAATTGACGAGCTTCCCCCAGGCAGAAAAGACATTAAAACCGTACACCGTTTTGACGCCAACAGACTAAAGGTTTTTCGTTTTTTAAAAGACGAAATTGCCAAGGGAAGACAGGTGTATATTGTGTACCCATTGATACAGGAAAGTGAAGCTTTGGATTATAAGGATTTAATGGATGGCTATGAAAGTATTGTAAGGGAGTTTCCCATGCCTAAGTATCAAGTTTCCATTGTGCACGGACAGATGAAACCAGCCGACAAGGATTATGAAATGGACCGTTTTGTAAAAGGGGAAACCCAAATTATGGTCGCCACCACGGTGATTGAAGTAGGCGTTAATGTACCCAATGCCTCAGTAATGGTTATTGAAAGTGCCGAAAGATTTGGTTTGTCACAACTACATCAATTACGAGGGCGCGTGGGCCGTGGTGCCGAGCAGAGCTATTGTATTTTAATGACCAGTCACAAACTTTCAGACGATGCCCGTACCCGATTGGAAACCATGGTAAGCACCAACGACGGATTTGAAATTAGTGAAGTAGACCTTAAACTGCGCGGCCCCGGGGACCTTATGGGTACACAACAGAGCGGCGTTCTGAACCTTCAGATTGCCGATATTATCAAGGATAGTCAAATATTGAAGATTGCAAGAGCTGCTGCCGTTCAGACCCTAAAAAAGGATCCTTCGCTTTCCTTGCCAGAAAACAAACTTATAAAGCTAGCTTTTCAGCAATTAGTAAAGTATAAAAACATTTGGAATTATATTTCCTAAAAGAGTACACCCCGCCTTTTCTTTTTCAAAAAAGCAGGGTGTACTTAACAGCTAACTAAACAACCAAACAATTAATCAAACTATAATACTTGCCTGATTGTTTATAAAACAACTTAACCATCATTTACCCTACCTAAGTATTTCCAAATTTTAGAATTTTAACACTTTCCAAAAACGTTGGAAACTGTATCTTTGCCTTCTCATAAGTTTTTATAATGAAGATTTCATATAACTGGATCAAAGATTTTATCAAAATAAATTGGCCTGCAGATCAAACAGCAGAGCTGTTAACCGATTTGGGATTGGAAGTGGAAGGTATTGAGGAGTTTACTTCCGTAAAAGGCGGACTAAAAGGTGTGGTCGTTGGCCATGTCTTGGAATGCATCCCACACCCTAATGCCGATCGCCTTAAACTTACCAAAGTTGATATAGGGGATGGAAACCCCGTTCAAATTGTTTGCGGGGCTCCTAATGTGGATAAGGGTCAAAAAGTCCCTGTAGCCACCATAGGTACGACCTTATACGATGCTGAAGGAAAAGATTGGACCATCAAGAAAGGGAAAATTAGAGGAGAGGAAAGCCACGGAATGATTTGTGCTGAAGATGAACTAGGATTGGGCTCAAGCCATGACGGCATTCTTATTTTAGATGAAAAATTAACTCCCGGAACTCCCGTTGCTGAAATTTTTGAAGTGGAAAACGATTTTGTTTTCGAGATAGGGCTTACTCCCAACCGTGCCGATGCCATGAGCCATTGGGGGGTTGCAAGGGATTTAAGGGCTGGAATGTTACAGAAGGGAGAATCCTTAGAGCTCATCACCCCTTCTACCAGTAACTACCATGTTAACAGCCGAACCCTTAAAATGGATGTGGAGGTAGAAAATACCGACTTGGCACCCAGGTACTGTGGGGTGACTATTTCAAATTTAAAAGTAGCAGATTCCCCTGCCTGGCTTCAGAATCGACTAAAAGCTATTGGATTGGCCCCTATCAACAACGTGGTGGATGTGACCAATTACATTCTTCACGATTTAGGTCAACCGCTACATGCGTTCGACGCCTCCAAAATTACCGGAAATGAAGTCATTGTAAAAACCTTGCCTTCTGGAACAAAATTTACGACCCTAGATGGGGTGGAAAGAGAGCTTCATGAGGAAGATCTTATGATATGCGATGCTGAAAAACCAATGTGCATTGCGGGTGTTTTTGGGGGAATGGATAGTGGAGTAACGGAAAACACTACCAGTATCTTTTTGGAAAGTGCTTATTTTAATCCGGTGAGTATTCGTAAAACCGCCAAAAGACACGGTTTAAGCACCGATGCCTCTTTTCGTTTTGAAAGGGGAATTGACCCTAATATTACCGAATATGCCCTTATGTGTGCCGCGATATTGTTGGAAGAAGTAGCTGGAGGTGAAGTAACTAGTGACATTATTGACATTTATCCCAAAAAGACGGAGGACCACCAAGTTTTCTTGCACTATAAAAATGCCAATAACGTTATTGGCGAAAAAATTCCGAAGGAAATAATAAAAAGCATCCTTACGTCCCTTGAGATTAAAATAAACAATGTTACCGAAACCGGTATAGGGATGACCATTCCTGCCTACCGAAATGACGTAACCCGGGAAGCGGATGTCATCGAAGAGGTACTTAGGGTATATGGGTACAATAATATCGCTACCACCGAAAAGCTGAATGCCTCTATTGCAACCAATCAAAAAATTGAAGATTACAAGGTTCAGGACAAAGTTGGGAGTCAGCTTACTGCTTTAGGATTTCATGAAATGCTCAACAATTCCTTAACCAACGAGGAATATTATAACCTTTCTGAAACACTTCAAAAAGACTACTGTGTTAAAATGCTGAACCCTTTAAGCAAGGATCTTGAAGTGATGCGACAGTCGATGTTATTTGGCGGGCTGGAGTCTTTGTTATTCAATAGGAATCGTAGGGCACAAAACGTAAAATTGTTTGAATTTGGAAAAACCTATCACAACTATCCTAGCGGGAGAGAGGAAAAGAAACACCTTTCCTTGGTAATTTCCGGGAACAAAAGCGAAGATACTTGGGCATTTCCTGAAAGTAAGAGTAGTTTCTTCTACTTAAAAGGCGTAGTTACTGCTATCCTGGAAGGCTTGGGCATCTCCAAATATGCAGAAAAAGGGATTAAAACCGATGTCCTTTCAGAAGGAATTGCTTTTCAGCAAAACAAAAAAACCTTGGTAGACTTTGGGGTGGTGAGCAAAAAAATAACCCAGTATTTCGATATCGATGCAGAAGTTTTATATGCCGATTTCAATTGGGACATCATTTTGGAAGAAATCCCTACGGAAGAATTTAAAGTGAGACCTATTCCGAAATTCCCTAAGGTGAAACGTGATTTTGCTTTGCTTTTGGATGAAGCAGTGACTTTTGAAAGTCTAAGGACAGCAGCTTTACAAACCGAAAAGGTATTATTGAAAGAAGTTTCCCTCTTTGATGTATACACCGGTAAAAACCTACCCGCTGGAAAAAAGAGTTATGCGGTAAGCTTCACCTTACAGGATGAGAAAAAAACACTTACCGATAAACAGATTGACAAGATCATGAACAAGCTTCAGCAAAAGTTTGAAAATGATTTTGGGGCGCAACTCCGGTAGCAAAAAATTGACCGACGTAAAAAAGGGCTTTGATAATTCAAAGCCCTTTTTCGTTATGGTTGAGATTAGTTAGAACTTCATCCCTACCCCAGCACCAATTAACCAAGGGTCGATGGTCACATCGGCTCCTACAGCTCCATTTACGGTAACATCGGTAGAGAGAAAAAGTTTTTTCACATCCAAATTCAAGAACCATTTGTCATTCAAGGCATAGTCGAAACCGCCCTGCACTGCAAAACCTACAGAATTGTCGTATTCCAAATCATCGGCATCCCCTTCATCAATTCCGTAGAAAAAAGTGTAATTAACACCTGCGCCCAGATAAGGTTTAAAAGCGCCTCCCGTAAAATGATACTGTGCCGTTAAGGTAGGAGGCAATAACCAAACACTTCCCAAATCGATATCCCCAGCAGCGGTATTGATTGCTTTCACTTTGTGCTTGGTAGTTCCCAAGATTAATTCGGCTGCAATATTTTCTGTAAAAAAGTACGTGAAGTCCAACTCGGGAACTACTGTGGTAGAAATATCCACATCCCCTCCTATTACATCTATAGTGGCACTTTCATCGGGCATAACGGTTAGCACTCTTAAACGTGCTTGCCACTTACTACTAGATGCGTTTGTTTCTTCTTGGGCTAATAACTGGAAGGAACTTGCGATAAGTAAAACTCCTAAAAAAATTGATCTCATAATGGTTGTTTTAAAATTTATGAAGTCAAATGTATTACCCAAAAAAAAGTTGTTTTATGACCTATATCATTGTAGGTTTTCAGGAAATTTCCCTAATTCAATTTCACTCGAAACTGTATCTATATCATTCTGAAAAACAATATTTTACATAAATAAAAAAAGCGGCTTTTAGCCGCTTCTTTTTGTGTTTATTTTTAATTATTTTGGAAGTACTACAGCGTTAATTACGTGAATCACCCCGTTGGATTGATTTACATCTGCAATCGTTACCATTGCTTTACTACCGTTTTCATCCCATAGCATTACTTTATCCCCATCTAAGGTAGCATAGAGCATTCCTCCGCTTACGGTTTTAAAAGTAGCTTTCCCTTTAGATTTTTTAATCATCTTCACGATATCGGCCGCCTTGTAGTCTCCTTGCACCACGTGGTAGGTAAGCACTTTCTTAAGACTTTCTTTGTTTTCGGGTTTTAAAAGTGTGGCAACCGTTCCGTCGGGAAGTTTTTCAAAAGCCGCATTGGTAGGAGCGAATACTGTGAAAGGCCCTTTACTTTGTAATACATCGACCAAACCAGCAGCTTTTACAGCAGCTACCAGGGTGGTATGATCTTTAGAGTTTACTGCATTTTGCACGATATTCTTGCTAGGATACATTTCGGCTCCTCCCACCATTTTGGTTTTTTCCTTCATCATTTTGTTTTGCGCCATGGTGCCCGCCGAAACGAACAATAACATTACAAACGAAAGTAATGACAGTCTTCTTAGATTTTTCATAGTTTTGTTTTTTTAGATTAATTGTTTTCTTAATAAACGAAACATTCCTCCATTCGGTTTTAATCTTCACATTTGTTTAGCAAAATTTAACGCTTTCGAAATTTGTTAAAATATTGGAATCCCCCTTTATTGTAATTATTTTTAACTGAAAAGAAATCGCTATGCTTGAAAAAACAAATATCGAAGATCGACTGAAGCATCAAAGAAACAAACGAGTCTCTGAGGCTACCCTATTAAAAGAAGTACAGGAAATCTTCCTGAAAAACAATGAAGAACGGGAAACCATTCAGGCTCGAATGGCAGAAGAACCCCAAGAACAAGAAACCAATGAGTTTGATATCGATCTTTTAAAAAGTGAAGCTATTTTTCATGTTTCAGAAATAAAAAAAACCTGTGTGACGTATCGTTTGCGTTTTTTGGATAGCCATAGATTTAAAGGAGAGATTCCCGAAGAAGCCATTTCAAAAATAAGAACGCTTGAAAAAAAACACGGAATTACTTTGAGGGGGCTAAAAATAATGGCACCTGCCAAACTATTGAAGTTGGAAAATGCAGACGACCCCTTACTTTTTGCCCCTATGGGGAATGACTATTATTACTTAATCCATAAGTGGGGAAATGATTTACATCCCCTTCGGAAATGGTTGATGTGGCCCTACAAAAATTTTGAAAACCTTATTTTCTGTATTTTCATTCTTAGTGTCCTTTTCACGGCATTAACCCCCATGCAAGCATTTACCAAGGGAGAAGTCACTCAAACTGAATATTTACTAATGTTTCTCTTTATGTTTAAGGCTGTGGCGGGTATTGTACTTTTTTATGGTTTCGCCAAAGGAAAAAACTTTAACAATGCTATTTGGGACAGTAAATATTATAATGCCTAATCATTTATGAAAAGAATATTTACAGGGCCATCCCTTGAGGCCAAAAGGTTGTGTGCGGAACTTATGGAAATAGGAATTCGCCCGGTTGAAAGGAGTGATCATAATAGTAGTGTGATGGGTGGTTTTACCGCATCCATTCCAGATCAAGTAATGTTATTTATTACCGAAGAGCAATTTGAAAAAGCAGCCCCTATTATTAATGCATTTATGCAAGAACAGCAAGGTTAAACTTCGACCGAATACATTTTTTCCCGAAGTTCCTTAACTTTTTTATCGCTCATGTAATCATCGAAGGTCATGTACCGATCTATCACTCCATTGGGAGTAAGTTCAATGACCCGAGTTCCTACAGTTTGCGCAAACTCATGATCGTGAGTGGTGAGCATTACGGTTCCCTTAAAGTTTTTTAGGGAATTATTGAATGCTGTAATCGACTCTAAGTCCAAGTGATTTGTGGGTTCATCCAACATGACCACGTTGGCACGCATCATCATCATTCGGCTTAGCATACAACGCACTTTTTCACCTCCAGAGAGCACATTGCATTTTTTCAAGGCTTCTTCTCCACTGAATAGCATTTTCCCTAAGAAACCGCGCAAAAAGACTTCTTCTTTTTCCTCTTCGGTTTTGGCCCATTGCCGTAGCCAGTCGACCAAGTTTATATCACTTTTGAAAAAATCGCTATTATCTAAAGGCAGGTAGCTTTGATTCGTGGTGACTCCCCATTGGTATTTGCCAGAATCGGGCATTTCTTTTCCGTTTATGATTTCATAAAAAGCTGTGGTCGCTCGGGAATCCCTAGAATAAACAATAACCTTATCTCCTTTAGCAAGATTGATATCCACATTTTTAAACAACGTCTCTCCTTCTATACTTGCAGAAAGATTTTCGACATTTAAAATCTGGTCCCCTGCTTCGCGCTCCCGTTCAAAAATGATCGCGGGATACCTTCTACTGGAAGGCTTTATTTCATCTACATTGAGCTTTTCTAACATTTTTTTTCTTGAAGTAGCCTGCTTACTTTTGGCCACGTTCGCGCTGAAACGCTGAATAAATTCCTGAAGCTCCTTTTTCTTTTCCTCGGCTTTTTTGTTTTGTTGAGCACGTTGGCGAGCCGCCAACTGGCTACTCTCGTACCAAAAAGTATAGTTTCCACTAAAATGACTTATTTTCCCGAAATCGATATCACTAATGTGGGTACAAACGGCATCCAAGAAGTGACGGTCGTGCGAAACCACAATTACACAATTGTCATAATTGGCCAAAAAATTCTCCAACCAAGAAATGGTTTCATAATCCAAATCGTTGGTAGGTTCATCCATGATCAACACATCAGGATTTCCAAACAACGCTTGTGCTAAAAGCACCCGGACTTTTTGTTTCCCATCGAGATCTTTCATTAGGGTATAATGTAAATCTTCTTTAATACCCAAATTGGAAAGCAGCGCTGCGGCATCACTATCGGCATTCCAACCATTCATTTCCTCGAAAGCTACTTGAAGCTCCCCTATTTTCTCTGCGTTCTCGTCTGTGTAATCTTCGTAAAGTTTGTCTATTTCAGATTTAATTGCAAACAGTTCTTTATTACCCCGTACCACGGTTTCCAAGACTGGATATTCGTCATAAGCGTTGTGTTCCTGCTCCAATACAGACATACGTTTTCCAGATTCCAAATGCACGTGCCCTGAAGTAGGATCTTGTTTTCCGGAAAGAATTTTCAAAAAGGTAGATTTCCCCGCACCATTGGCACCGATAATTCCATAACAATTCCCCGTTACAAACTGGGTGTTTACTTCATCGAACAAGACTCTTTTGCCAAACTGAACTGATAAATTGGAAACTGAAAGCATATTGATATTATTAGAATTTGCTTATTTTCGGCAAAAATAGCTAATTCATAAGGATTTTTGAAGCTTTGTGCAGGCTAAAAAATCTTTTAACGACTCATTAACAGAATAAGGTGCGGAGTATTTTAATTTTGCTGAAGAAATCAAATGGTTTACGATTGACAAAACAAATACTAACACTAGTAATTCTATCCCTAATTGTCGTTTCCTGTGATAACTCCCCCAAAAAAACTTGTGGAAGTGCATGGGTTGGAGGGGAAATTGTAAACCCTAAAGTAGATTATGTAATTATTTCCCATAACCGTAATTTAATTGACACGGTTCCATTGGATGAAAATAATTTTTTTAAATATAAAATCCCTCAAGTAGACCCCGGTATTTATTTTTTAAGACACCAAGAATACCAAGCATTTCATCTGGAATCTGGTGATAGCCTTATGTTTCGGGTAAATACTATTGAATTTGACGAATCCCTTACATACACCGGAAAAGGCGCTGCCAAAAATAATTTTTTAATGGAGCTATTCCTTCTGAATGAGGAGATTGATAATTTGATGAGTTCTTTTTACAACCTTTCCCCTTCCGAATTTGAAGCAAAGATGGACTCCATCAAAGATTCTAGGTACGATTTCTACAAAGAATTTAAAAACGGAAAAGAAGCGCACTCCAAAAGCTATGACGAAGTTGTAAAAGCAGCAATAGATTATAGTATTTATTCAAAGAAAGAACTCTACATTTCAGCGAATTCCAAAAAACAGGTTTACGATGAAAGTGTTGCCATTCCTGAAAGTTTTTATGACTTCCGAAATAATTATGATCTAGGCAATGAAAGTCTTCGGAACTACTACCCCTATTTTAGATGCTTGGGATATTACACCGATAACCTTTCTTTTGATCGGTATAAAAGCGAAGCCCCTTTTGACCGCAACTCGTATTTACATAACAAGTACAAGGTAGAAATCATTGACAGTATTATCACCAATGATTCCTTGAAAAACCGTTTGGCAAGAGGTTCGGTAGCACGGTATCTTTTGAATGCCGAAAATGCAGAAAATGAAGAGAAGATGCTTAGCCTTTTTGAGGAAGTAAGTTCCAACACTAAAGATATTAAAGATATTCAGGACCTTACCCAAGCAACTATAAAATTAACTCCAGGAAATACCATTCCTAATCTGTTATTGCTTTCTACGGAAAACACCATTAAGGATTTACATTCAATAATAAAGAAACCTACCGTTATCTATTTTTGGTCTTTTAATTCAATTAAGCATTACAAAAATATTCACATAAAAGCCAATGAGTTAAGGAGCAAGTACCCTGAGTTTGATTTCATAGGAATTAATATAGATCATCACTTCAAAAAGTGGTTACGGATAGTGACCAACTCTGGCTACCCCTCTAACCGGGAATTTCAATTTGAGGATTTTGATGACGCTGAAAAGAAATTACTGGTGAATTCGGTTAATAAGTCCATTATTCTAAACAAGGATGCCACCATCCTAGACAGTAACACCAATATATTCGATATCAACTTAGAGCAGCAATTGCTTGGGTATATCAACAAATAAAAAAAGCCCCTAAATAGGAGCTTTTTTAATAACAACCTAACTTCAGGTTTAATTTCCTTTTTTATAGTCGGCTAAAAACTTCTCCAATCCAATATCGGTAAGGGGATGTTTCAGCAATCCTTCAATAGAGGACAATGGCCCTGTCATGACATCCGCGCCAATTTTAGCACAATCAATAACATGCATGGTATGTCTCACGGAGGCTGCTAAAATTTGCGTTTCAAAACCATAGTTATCGTAGATATGACGAATTTCAGCAATCAGGTTTAATCCATCGGTAGAAATATCATCCAATCTTCCAATAAATGGGGAAACATAGGTAGCACCTGCTTTGGCAGCCAGTAAAGCCTGTCCGGGAGAGAACACTAAAGTACAATTGGTACGAATTCCTTTATCGGTAAAGTATTTGATGGCCTTTACCCCTTCCTTGATCATTGGGACTTTTACCACAATTTGATCGTGAAGTTTCGCCAGCTCTTCCCCTTCTTTTACCATCCCGTCAAAATCGGTCGCGATAACTTCCGCAGAAACATCCCCATCAACAATTTGACATATATCTACATAATGTTTTAAAATATTGTCCCGCCCGGTAATGCCCTCTTTAGCCATAAGGGAAGGATTTGTGGTAACGCCATCCAGGACCCCTAAGTCCTGAGCTTCACGTATTTGATCTAAGTTTGCCGTATCGATAAAGAATTTCATGAATGATCTTTTTAAGAATTATAGGGCAAAAATACGGAAGCTTTTGTTGGTTTAAAATCTTTCCGGAAAAAGTTTCGAAAGGTTTTTTAACAAATTACTTTAATTTGTAATGCTTCATCAGCATTTTTTCGTAGCGCTTATCGGAAAGTACTTTCTTTAGAAAAATAGATAATTTCTGAAGGCTGGAACCTACCCGGTAATGAACCTTAGGATGTTTGGTTTCAATAATGTTGTGAATAGCCTTTGCCATTTCTATAGGATCTTGTCCATCTGAAACATGTTCGTTCATCATGGTCAAGGTTTCCGAATAGGCTTTCCTATAAGGGGATTCCTCTATCACCGGCGCGTGGTAACGTCCGGAAGCAATATTGGTGGCAAAATCGCCAGGAGCTACATTGGTCATTTGGATACCAAAAGGTTGCAATTCCATGCGGTACGCTTCCGCGGTAATTTCCAATGCCGCTTTGGTGGCAGAATAAATTCCGCGATACGGAAGTCCCATATAACCTGCAATGGAAGTGATATTTATAATAAGTCCGTTTTTTTGTTTCCGCATTTGTGGTAAAACGGCTTTCATCACCTCTAAAGGGCCATAAAAATTGGTTTCAAAAGCTTTTCTTATTTCTTCGGTTGGGGTTTCTTCCACAGGACCTGTAATGCCCACTCCCGCATTATTAATCAGTACATCTATTCGGCCTTCCGAAGCAATAATCGCTGCAATGGTTTCTGAAATGGTTGTCTTTTTAGTTACATCCAGCTCGAGCAAGGAAAAGGGCACCATTCCTTCATACTTCGAAGGGTTTCTACTGGTACCATAAACCGTATAGCCCTTTTGATGGAGGAATTCGCCTATGGCTTTTCCTATTCCTGAAGAACCGCCAGTGATGAGTACTACTTTAGACATATGTTGATTATTGGGACAAAGATGGGAAGATGGCGGAACTAATCCAAAAAAAAAATGGCAAGCTACCTACATCACACCGCTACGACCGTCTACCCTTGCTGCGTTCCCGCCCTGGGGGATTCAACAGGAGCTGGTTGTGTAGGACTTGCCGGTGCAAATATACGGTGCTTTTTATGCTTGCACAAACATTTTATCCATCAATTATTATTAACTATCTTGCCAAAAAATTGATTTCCATGAAGCGTATTTCTAAGTTTCTGTTTTTGACCTTTTTGACCTTCTTTATTGGCAGCTGTGGAGATAAAAATACCACTGCAAACGATTTGTTTTCCGTAGAAATCACAAATAAGAAGAAAACCTACAAACAGGAAGACGAACTTTCCGTAAACATCAATACTAAGACAGGTTTGGAAATAGAAAGAGTTCGTTATTCCATTGACAATGGTAAGAAAATAGATGGAAATTCTATTCCCCTCACTGGACAAAAAATGGGTAAAAGAATTTTACATGCCTTTATCACTTCCGAAGGTAAGGAATATGAACTCACCCAGTCTTTCAAGATTACTGCAACTACGCCTCCTACCCTTTATACCTATAAAATTTTAGAAAGCTATCCACATGATATCAAAGCCTATACCCAAGGGTTGGAATTTGAAAACGATACGCTTTACGAAAGTACCGGGCAATACAGGCAATCTTCCTTACGTAAAACCAACTACCAAACCGGTGAGGTATTGCAAAAAGTAGCGCTCGCCGATCAATATTTTGGGGAAGGTTTAACCATTCTTGATGATAAGATTTACCAACTCACTTGGCGGGAAAATACGGGTTTTATTTACAATACCACTACCCTTGAAAAAAAGGGGACGTTTGTATTCGATAAAAGTAAAGAAGGATGGGGCCTCTGTCATAACAATGAACATATCTTTAAAAGTGACGGTACTGAAAAGATATGGACCCTTAACCCCAAGACCCTTTCTGAAGAAAGCTATATTGAAATCTACACCCACAATAGTGTCATCGACAATGTAAATGAACTGGAATGGGTTAATGGAAAAATTTATGCCAACATCTATCAAAGAGATGCCATCGCAATTGTTAATCCGGAAAATGGTGCCGTAGAAGGAGTGATTAATATGAAAGGATTACAAGAAGAGGTTACCCAGCATACAACACTGGATGTCCTTAACGGAATTACCTACAACGGAGAGCCAAACATCCTTTATGTAACCGGGAAAAATTGGGACAAACTCTTCAAAATTGAAATTATAAAAAAATAATTCTTAAAAGACCTCATACTCATTCAAAACACCTATTCCCTCAATTGGTGTTTTTTTTGTGGTAGGATTTTTGGTGCTTTGGAAAAGAAACACGTAAAAACCTCAGCATCATGAAAAAATCCATACAAATAACCGTTCCAGAGCCCTGTCACGAAAATTGGAACGTCATGACTCCTTCCGAAAAGGGGAGATTTTGTGGGAGTTGCCAAAAAGAGGTAATCGATTTTACCCAACTCACCGATGAAGCCATTGTAAAAATGATCGGTTCGGGAAAGGATATTTGCGGCCGACTGAAAAAGTCTCAGTTAGAAAGAGAATTAAAACTAGAACGGAAAAACCAAAACCCTATTGCTTCGCTTGCTGTTTCCCTTCTCATGCCCTTGAGCCTTTTAGGAGCGAACCCGCAAACAAATACTCAAGACAAAAACAAAACATTCCATTCCATAGGTATAGGAAATTTTGCCGAAAAAAATGGAGTAAAAGTATGGGGCTATGTAACCGATGAAATAGGGAAACCCGCTGCTTTTGCAGAAATAATTATTGCAGAAACCGGAAAATCCTTCAGAACGGATAAAAAGGGATTTTTTGAAATTACTTGTGCCCGTGAAAGTACCCTATTTGCCAAATTGGGACCTAGGGAAAGTAATAAGGTAATCGCTAGCAAAAGTCATAATCAGATCCATTTTCAGCTTTCCGAGAAAGTGACGGTTCCACTAATTGTCGGGAAAATAAAACCCGCTGAAACTACCGTAGACAAACCCACTGAAACCATAAAAAAAACACTTAAAAATAAAGCTCCCTTTTGTGTTTCGGATACCGAAATAGAAGCGCAAAAACAAGACAGCCCTCCCTTGAATACAATTAAAGGAACCGTTGTAGATGAAAATCGCATTCCTTTACCTGGAGTTAATGTTGTTATTGAAGGCACTTCCAAAGGAACACAAACAGACCTGGAAGGTTTTTTTGAAATTGAAACTAAAAAAGAACAAGTACTCGTCATTTCTTATATGGGCTATGATACTCAAGAGCTACGCTGTGAAGACATTACTTCAGAAATAAATATACAACTTACAGCTACGCTCATGGGGGAAGTAATTATTATGGGAGGGATTTCGGCATATCCAGATAAAGCCGATCGAAAAGAAAAAAGAGCCTTGCGAAAACAAGAGCGTTTGAAACGCAAAAAAACAAATTATAGCCTACACAATATGATGCTTCATAAAAAGTTATATTTTTACAGAAATTTGACTTAAATGAAGTATTTATACGGACTATTACTTGTTGCCAGTGTGATTTTATGGAGTTCTTGCCGAAACGATTTCGACAGTGTTCCTAGTACTGGAAATTTAGAATTTTCAAGAGATACCGTTTACTTGGATACGGTTTTTACCAATATTGGCTCCAGTACCTACAACCTGAAAGTGTACAATCGTACCGATGAAGACATGACCATTCCTACCATCCGATTGGGTCAAGGGGAGAGTTCATTTTATCGTTTAAACGTGGATGGCATTCCTGGGAAGTCTTTTGAGGATATTCAGGTGTTGGCCAATGACAGTATTTTTATTTTTGTGGAAACTACTGTCGACATCACTAATCAAACCAATAACACACAGTTTTTATATACCGACCAAATAGTATTTGATGGCGGTGGAAATGAACAAAAAGTAGAACTGGTTACCTTAATTCAGGATGCCGTATTCCTCTTTCCGGCAGATCTAGGCAATGGTATGTTTGAAACTTTAAGTTTTGGAGTCGATGAGGAAGGCAATGAAATTTTGGTGGAAGGTTTTTTCCTGGACGACGACGAGCTTACCTTCACTAATGAAAAGCCCTATGTTATTTATGGCTATGCCGCGGTTCCCCCGCAAAAAACCTTACAGGTGCAACCCGGAGCGCGTATCCACTTTCACGCCGATAGTGGTTTACTTGTTGCTAATGAGGGTTCTATAAAAGCCAACGGAGCCCCTAGTAGTGACCCCGAGCTCTTGGAAAACGAAATTATCTTTGAAGGGGATCGCCTAGAACCCGATTTTGAAAACACCCCTGGACAATGGCAGACCATTTGGCTCACATCTGGAAGTACCGATAATGAATTCAGTTATGTGACCATTAAAAATGGGCTTATTGGACTAAGAGCCGATGATAATGATGGAGACCGTACCGTAACCCTCAATAATGTACAATTATACAATCACGCAGTATTCGGGATCAATGCCCTTACTAGCAATA
>CEQG01047817.1_pt1 | contig 56960 bp, 58 predicted proteins | sample 350301 | NCBI WGS metagenome assembly CEQG01 (sample SAMEA2621242, study PRJEB7988) | marine metagenome | isolation source: saline water (ENVO:00002010), including | reverse complement strand
AAAGGAGTATGGACAGAGAGATTTTTTTATCCAGGATGTAGAACTGGGCTTTATTACCCGGTTTGAGCATTATCTACATATGATAGGTGCAGGAGGTCATAATACGGTTACCAAATATGTGACCAATTTCAAGAAGATTGTGAGAATGGCGTTTGCCAACAATTGGGTTTCCTCCGACCCATTCTTCCATTGGAAGGCCAAATGGCAGAAGACCGAACGGGAAGTACTGACCGAGGCCGAACTACAAACATTGATGGAGAAGAAATTCAAATTGGAACGTTTGGCACGGACAAGGGATGTCTTCATTTTTTGTTGCTTTACGGGTCTGTCCTATGTTGATGTCAAAAAACTGAAAAGAGACGATATTACAATTGGAATAGATGGGAGGCAATGGATAAAGATCTTGAGAACAAAGACCAAGGTCAAGAGTACCATTCCGCTTTTGCCAATGGCTGAAAGAATATTGGAGAAGTATGAAAAAAGTGTGCCAAAACCTGAAAGTGCATTTTTGCTTCCCGTATTGAGCAACCAAAAGACAAACCAGTACTTGAAGGAGATTTCACGCTTATGTGATATAAAGAAGCGGATAACATTTCACCTTTCCCGGCACACTTTTGCTACCACGGTGACCTTGGCCAATGGAGTACCCATAGAATCTGTTAGCAAGATGCTCGGACACCAGTCCATAAAGACCACACAGATATACGCCAAGGTGATAGACAAAAAGCTTATGGAGGACATGGAATTGGTCAGGATGAAATATACAGCTGTTTAATTGAGGGGAGTTTTACAACATATTACATACGTCACTCATGGCCCATGGTTACCAAATATATGGGAATATCTACTGAGGTAATTTGAGAAGGATTTGGTCATACTTCCATAGAGACCACTTAAATCTATCTCAAGGACTTTGATGATGCGATTTTGGTTGAAGCTAATGAACAGATTGTTTCTTAAAACAGAACAAAACCATAACTTAACTTTAGACCAAGTCCAGTCCGTTTTGCATGTAACAGTTAATGGTTATGTAGCATGGCAATATTTTTTTTCATCAAGTTCTAACCAAAAGTCACTATAAAAGTTATTGCTTTCCAAAAGTTCTTGATGGTTTCCATGGTTTTTGATAACACCATCTTCTAAAACATAAATTCTAGTGGCAAAATGTTTGAGGTTGTGAAGGCGATGGGAAATGGTGATAATGCCCATGCTATTTTTGCAATTCTGCAATAAAGACAGGATAAACTTCTCCGTTTTTCTATCCATTGCAGAAGTTGCCTCGTCAAGTATTAAAAGTTGTGGTTGTTTGTACAGAGCTCTTGCAACTGCTATGATCTGGCATTGGCCACCTGAGAGATTTGATCCACCTTCACCTATAATGGTAGCCAATCCTTGAGGAAATGAACTTATGAAGTTCTTTAGGCTGTATTGCTCCATGAATGCTGTCACTTTTTCTTCAGAATATGGTTCTCCCATCAAAATGTTGTCCAGAACTGTACCGTTAAATAATTCAACGTCTTGTGGGACAACCCCAATGATATTCCGCCAATTATTTAGGGAGACCTTACTTAAAGAAAGCCTTTCATTAATTAATATATCCCCTTGTTCATGATTTAAAAACTTTTGAATAATTTGTCTAAGTGTACTTTTCCCTGAGCCGCTTTCACCTACGATTGCTACAACCTCTCCTTTTTTAACACTTAAATTCACATGTTTCAACAATTGTGATTGACCTGGAAATCTAAAACTCAAATTTTTAACTTCAAGTTTTTCAAATACACTTATGGTTTGGCCATCAGTGGGTTCTTTTTCCATAGCCGCAAACTCGAACATTCTGTCAAATGCAATTTTAGCTTCATTTAGAGGAATGGCGACTAAAGCTAAATTGGAAATGGCGGGCACCAATATGCTCATCATACTTAATATTGCCATCAGTTCCCCGAGAGTAAGATGTGTATTGAATACTTGATAACTGGCAAAACTAAGGATGCCAATGATTAATAGAACTCCAAAACCGTTTGACAACAACATTAATTTGATGTTCAATTTCCCAAGGACAAATTCCTTCTCTTGAAAGCTCCCATAAACAACCCTATTTATTTCTCGAAATACATTTTGCTTGTTATTGTTCTTAATGGACGAAATTCCTTGTATTGAATTGATATAATTACTTTCACTATAGGCGTATCCTTGCATAACCTCTTTTTGGGCGTTTATTATTTTCTTGTTCATGATGAATATTACAACCCAATAAAGAGGTAGGCCAATGGTTGCTATGAGGCCAATTTTGAAAGAATAGTAATATAGAAAAAAGATGGCGGCCAGACTGGTTAAAAAATCAATGATTACGTTACTGGCTATATATTTTATTACTCTCTGAATTCTTGAGGTATCATTCAATCTCGCGACCAATTCCCCAATTTTACGAGTATCAAAAAAGGGTTTGGGAAGGTGTAGTAGGGAGGTGTAAAAATTATCAACAATTCGGTTGTTGAAGTCCTTGCTTTGCTGTATCAGAAAATATTCCCTGAGACCTGTAAAGGCAACTCTGGCCAATAATAAAAACGTTAACAGGCCAATACCTACTATCAACCTTTCTAATTCATTGGAAGGCAAGATATCATCAATAAGCTTTTTTGAGAAAATAGCCATTGACATTCCAAGGACAGCTATTACTACTCCAATTACAGCACTTATGGTCAATAATCTCAAATCGTCCTTGATTAAATCCCGTAACCATGCCTTTTTTATTTTAACAGTGGTTGTCGATTTGACAAAGTCCTTATTTGGGGATAATGTGAGACATGTCTTCGATTTCCAGATTGATTTCAGTTCATCTACCGTTAAATGGGTTATCCCCTTAGCTGGATCACCCACAGTGAACATTCCATCTCTAAAGCCGTAACATACGACATAGTGTTGTATTCTTTGTTCCAAGATTACATGCAAAATGACCGGTGCTCCATGATTAATCAAGGCCTCCATGGTAGCCTCACATCCATTGGCCTCAAACCCCAAGCCCGATGCGGCCTGATATAAGCCTAGCATTGTGGTACCTTGTCTATTTGTTCCGCTTAACTTCCTAAGGCTTTCTAAGGTTGCGCTACCTCCATAAAATTTGATTATGGATAAAAGGCATGCAACGCCACAATCCGTTTGATCCAATTGTCTTACAAATGTTTTGTCCAGGTTTTTCATCAATTTAGGATTTAATCAATGTTATTAATTTTGAAATATTGATACTTCCCTTATGTCTGACTTTTAAATCAAAATCCGAATTATATATCAAAAGATAAGGTGTCGTATTGGCTCCAACCGTTGTGGCAAACAGCCCATCAGAATCAGATAAAAACTTAATGTTGTCATGTTTGGATAGGTCATAATCCTCTGCGAATTTTCTGATAACATTTGGTTTTTCGTTTGATACAAAGATTAATTGTGAACGGTCGAACGCTTTAAAATTATCACTTATCTGTTGCGCCTCATCTTGACAATATTCACAAGTGCTATGGAAGTAAATAAGGACAATGGGAAGTTTTTTGGAGAGATGGGTCTTTGTGAAATCAGATCCATCAATTGTTTTTAAATTGAAATCTGGAAGTTTTTGGATACGCTCGGCCGTTATCTTTTTTGTATTGACTTTCTCGATGATCTTAATTGTAATCAAACTAAAAAGGGAAAGTAACAGTAATGGTATTATAACTCTGAATATTCGTTTCATAATTGGCAATAGTTTTCCAGGCCTCGGAAGAAGGCATGATTTCAAAACATATGTTATCTGTGAATTAATTCAAGTTGAGCGTCAGGAACATGACACCGGCTATCCATAATAAGAGGGTAGGTGCGTAGCTTGAGGTCACAATTAGGATGCCTGAATTCTTGTTCTTTTCTTTCAACAGCCGATCAATTAGAAATGCTAAGACTATACAGTAAAGGATTTCAAAAAGGTTTATTACTTTGAGAGGATATCTGTACCATAGGTCAACACTCTCATATCCTATTAAACTTAAAACCGATAATGGTTGGAAATTTTCAATCGTATCAATATCAAAGTCTGTCCCAGAAAAAAACAACCATACAATTTTAATGAATGCCAGGAGTATGAAAATAAACTCTGCTTTGAGAACTATGCCCCAAAGTTTTTTATGCGGTAACACCTTACTGTAAAACATTGATCCCATTCCCAGAATACCTGCTATAAGCTGAGTTTTCAAGAATAAGAATATGGGAATAAAAACATACCCTAATAATTGCCACTTTCGAGCATTATTAAATATTTCATCCGCTTTTTCAATAGACAATTTTTCAATAAGGCTATTGTAAATCAGTGTGTTTAAATCAAAAATATACTTAGTTGCTTCTGATGCGATGAAGGTTAATAAACAAAGTATTACAAAAAGTGTAATGTTGTTGATTTTAGCGACATTCATTTTTGGGATTGATTGCGGCTTATGACGAGCCCTTTTTATCGATGATATTTAATAGGTCTATTAAAAACACTTTTTCCTTTAAGGTATTCCGCAGGTATTTTACCATTTGAAAAATAGTTATTGAAACTAGAAAATAGATCATATAGTCCTTGGCAATCTCAGGGTTGAAAATCAATTGGTATAAGCACAGAGCCCCAAGGCAAACCGTTAAAAACACTATAATCTTACTGATAAGAATCATCCTTTGGAGCATTTGATATGAATTTTTAATATTCAAAAGACTTGTTGATTGATTCATCTTCTCTATCTCAATGATTCTGGCCTTTATTTTTTCCGTCAATGTTATTTCCATGGTAATAGGTTTTTAGTCAATAAATAAGTTGGAGGGGATCATCCCCTCCAACAAACTAAGATATTAATAAAAGACCATATTGACACATCCTGCGGCAACAGCGGCTATACCTATACCTGCTCCTACTCCGGTTGCTATTAACCCAACACCAAGGCCGCAGGCAAATCCTCCCCACCAGCTTCCACCTTCTATTTGTTCCAGTTGACTAATTTCTAATGTTTTCATTTTTTACGTTATAATTAAAATTATCTACAAGCTACGGCAGTGGTTACCATCAATGCAGCAACACCTAACAAGGACAATGCCCCAGAGGCAATGAATGCAACGGATGCCCCAGTGGCAAAGCCACATGCTTCCGAAGATGTAACTCCGTTTCCGTGAAGGTTCTCCATTTCTGGAATTTCCAATTTTCTCATATCTAGTTGTATTTATACCTACTCTTCTTTGGCTTTTCGGTTTCCTCCATTTTAATCGCGATTAATATCATTTGCTACCAAATGTATATGACTTCAGTGCAGAAAACTTGCAGTCTTCTAAGTATGGATGCAAATGAAAGGGCGTATTGATGTAACAATAAATGATAGTTCCATGTTGAAGTATCAATACCCAACGGAATAACGAAAAGCGAAAACGATGTTAGAGAGGAGGCAGGGAAGAAAGCCAGTATCATAAATGATACGATGTTGTTATAATACCAGCACTTAAAACGGAAATAGAAACATTCACTTGTAGCTCAAAATCGTCCTGGTAGTAGTACGTCTTTCTTTTTCTATCAAACTGGACTAGGGCACCATAATCCCTTAACTCTTCAAATAGACAGTATACAGATCGTTCACTTACTCCAAGTTTTTTGCCCAATTCACGAGGAGAACCGGTAGATTCAGTTTCCACCAGTTGATGTAATTTCAGGAGACGTTCCAAGTTTCTAATTGAATTCAAGTCTGGTACGAATGGCTTGTTTTTCTATTTAACGACTATAAAACTGAAGTTTAAAATTGTTACATATCAACTGTATATACAATTAAAAGAAACCTCGTTTTGTAAAATGCCACGTGTTTTATAAAGTGTCGTTTTTTTTTTTACTTCTAAAATGGCGTTTGATATGACTATATGCATCCTACAAAACCAAATGAAGTTGGGATAGGCAAGGAAAAAAGCGGTTATAAAATTGCGCGAGCTATGGTTTGAGGAAAGATACAAACACAGGAAAGCACGATATATCTGTTGTAATTCTAGTTTATTCGTATTTTTTCTGTGTCTTTTCTCGATATGCCCTTGGGGATAGGGAAGCATTTCTTTTAAAGAATCTACTGAAACTATAGAGTGTCTTGAATCCTAGTATCTGGGCAATTTCCTTGATGGGAGCAGTATCCTGCAATAACGCTTTGGCCTCCTCCATAAGAATCTCCCTAATATGGCCCTTGGCCGTTTTGCCCGTATGCTTTTTGACCGCTCTGGAAAGATGATCCGGTGTTACATGGAGACGCCTCGCATAAAACCCTACTTGGTGCTCCCTTTTGGAATGTACGGCCAATAGACGCATAAAATGGAGTACTAGTATATGTCCCGCTGTATGTGTGATGGGAGGGACTTTACCGTCTTTTCGGAAAAGATCGCTTAATTCCCATAATAGCATGTAAAGCCCATGGCGAAGGATGTAACCATGGGCCAAAGAAGTCGTTTGGGGGTTAACTTTGGTCCTTAACAATTCTAAGAGCAAGAATAACCAAGAAACCTCTTTCTGTTCAAGTTCAATGGTCTGGACATTTTGGTCCCAAAGCCGTATAAAAGATCGGGGCAGTTGTCCTACACCATGTTCAATATATTGCATGGTAAAGCCAAGTGCCCCGACGTGGGCTTGGAGGGAAGGGTTTTCCAAGAGCCACGATTTTCCTCTCGATACCAAAACGAGCTTCCCGGGATATAGATCAATATTGTTTCCATTGACCCGAAACCGTACCCTCCCTTTTTTTACCAGCAAAAGGATGAAATGGAATGGGCCAAAGAACGAGTGGGCCATCCAAGATTGTTGCCGGTACTTTAGAAAAAGGACGACCAACTCATGATTTGCGTGTTTGGCAACGGGCTTTTGTGGTTTCAAGCTTTGTTCATGTTCTTATGGTTTCATAAGTCTTGTCATTAGGGCTGTGACCGTAATGAACAGATTGCATAATACGTTGATGAACAAGAGCCAAGCCATGTTTTCGGGATGTACGCTCTTGGTGACCCCTTCCCGGTTGAAATGATCTACAAGCTCATCATAACCAAACAGATCAATGATGAAAAAGATGGCCAATAGGTTAAGAGCGACCAAGATTACGGCCCAAAGGGCTCCCCATTTCTTTTCCCTATCCATGATGATATCTATCATGGCTCTTGGATAGGTTTTATGCCTGAGAAGGGGACAAGGGATTTGGTATCCTTCTTATCTTCCTGACCCAGTATAGTATCTCTCGTCGCATTAGGAGTGGAAAGGTCCCAATCCTCATCGTCAATCTCTGATGTGGATTGTGGGATGTCCCCTGGATAACTGGCATATCGAATCATGGCGGTATAGCTAAGGATGGTTTTCTTGTCCACAGATTTATACTTGGAATGGGCCAAGATCTTGGATTCATAATCCACGATGGCATGGTAGAATCCTGAATATCCATTATCCTGAACGGTATGGCTTGATTTGAGAAATCCAAGCAAGCTGGCTTGTGTCTCTTGACTTAGGGGCGATTCAGTAATCTGATGACTGAGGGTTTTACCAATGGCAGTGCCCGAAGTAGTTCCATAAAGGGACTTTAGGTACGAACGTCCCATATGGTCGTAAGGATTGTTACTGTTCGCAGGTGGCAACGGGCTGTCCATCGTTGGAAGCACCGATGCTTCAATTTGATGGGAATACGGGGTTACTTCGTCAGGGCTACAGGCTGAATATAGAAAAGCCACTGCTGTAAGGGTAATGATACATTTTTTCATTTTGATGAGTTTTTTAATTAACCGATTGTAGAATCGGTTCATGCTCACCCGGGTAATATGAACCTTTTTGACCGCCGGAAAATCCAGAGACCATGTTCTTGAATTCGATGTAAAACTAAGGGCAATGACGGTACCCTTCCAAAGCCTTGTTCGGCGTTTTCAGGAAAGGTTGAGGTAGATTTCCTGAAATTGTCCTAGCTTCTTTTTTGACAACTTGTAAGTGAAAACCCACAATTTGTAGTATCTTGTGAGGAATCGATTTTTCTTAGCTGGTCTGGTGCTGCCCTGACCGGTAAAATAAGTTGGTTATGCGGTTTGCTCCACTCTTTTAAGCAGCAATACGAAAGCCGATGATCGGAAGACTGTTCTTTTCTATGTCCTTTATGGGAATGTGTATGTTATGGGCCCAAGATTCGTTGGAGGTTTCCAAGGATTCACTTCAAAGATTGAATTACGAGGCCATTTATGACCGAGTCAAACGTGCCAGGTCGAATACCACTCAACAGAGTTTCTATCTTAAAGCCTATCTGGACAAGGCCCGGATGGAGAATGATTATAGGGAAATGGTACAAGGCTATAAAAACTATCTTCATCGATCCGAGGGAGTGACCAGGTTAGCTTATGCGGACAGTATGGTGCTTACAGCCAAAACCGCTGGGGATATCAGTTTGATAGGATCGGCCTATCTCACTAAGGGAATTGTGTTCTATAGTGAAAAAAACTATAAAAAGGCGCTGAAAAACTACCTCCTTGCAGACCGATATGTGGCACGGTCCGATAACGCTTATTTAGACCACAAACTCAAGTATAATATTGCTTTGGTCAAATATTATACGGAACATTTTGACGAGGCCTTGGGGCTGCTCCAAAGATGTCAGGCATATTTTAAGGGAAAGAGCACTCCAGGGTATTTGAACACACTTTTATTGCTGGGGCGTTGCCATCAACGGATGAAGAACTATGGTTTGAGCAGTAAGATTAATAAATTGGGGCTCATGGAAGGCAAAAGACTGGGCTCTAATTCCTTGGCCATATATTTTGTTCAGTCCGAAGGAATCAACCATACCATGGAAGGCAACTATCCAATGGCCATTGCTGAATTGGACAGTAGTTTTAGGGTTATCCGTAATACTAAGAACGATTTTGCCAATGTGGTCTTGAGTGCATATTACTTGGGGAAGAGCTATTGGGGGATAGGTCAAAGGGAAAAGGCTGTGGACTATTTTAAAAAAGTGGATGCCGGTTTTAGGGAGCGTAACTATATGAAAGTGGAGTTGTTGAGTGCCTATAAGTACCTCACTCAATATTTTGCCAAATTGAATAACCAAGAGCTCCGATTGTCCTATTTGAAAAAGCACATTGAGGCTATAGACTATATGCGTTCCCAGAGCCAATATTTGGACGATACCATCAAAGATGGGTATGACCTAAAAGGTATCCAACGTGAAAAACAACGCATTGAACAACTTTTGGTGATAAATGAGCGCAGGCAGAACTTAGGAATAGCAGTAGTCATCTTCTTATTTATCCTTTTGGTGGGACTGACCTATAAATACCAACATGCCCGAAGAATATATCAGAAAAGGTTTGAGGCCATAATCAATGACCAAAGCCCATCCCTAGAACATGTTGGAAAGGTACATGTCGTTCCGTCACACCCTTTGGACATCTCCCAGGAGAAAATCGATGAGGTGTTGGAACGCTTGGAACGCTTTGAGCAGAAACGGGACTTTCTGGATAGAAAGATTTCGGCCAGTAAATTATCTGTCATTGCCGAGGTGAATGGGAAATACCTTTCCCAGATCATTACCCATTATAAGGGGAAACGAGTCATGGAATATATTAATGATCTTCGGGTGGATGCTATCATTGAGCAAATGAAACAGGACCGCAAACTGGCCTATTACAGCAATGGATCCCTAGCCGAAGTGGCAGGCTTTAACAGTGAACGTACCTTTGTCAATGCATTTAAGGCACGAGTGGGGATAACCCCTATATTCTTTATGCAGCGGTTAAAGGCTAAAGGGACTTGATTCTTAAAGTGGTCCGGTATAGTATGTTCTAATATTCAAAATTTATAAACTTTTTTATTTGTGATAAATTGCTCATCGACCTGATGGAATATGACCATTGTATATGCTGATCAGGATTGGTTAGTCTTGGATTGACACATAAGGTCAATGCACCTGATTGATGAGCCCATTCATCGTTAAGTGAGTTGCCGACGAAAAGTATCTCATAAGGCTGAATGTCATTTTCTAGAGCAATCTGTTTTAAATAATCGGATTTTCCCTCAAAGTCATACTTGGTTCCAATGATATCTTTAAGAAATCCACTCCTGTCAAATGTGAATCGATTCGCCTTGATTTCCTCAAAGTAAAACTTGTTCTCACCAAGGACCCTAGAAATAATATAATTAATGGAGCCAGAACAAACATATAAGGTAATACCGGAGTCTGATAGTTCTTTCAGGGTTTCAAAGACACCATCCACAAGAATTATCTCATCTGAGATTTCATCCAAGATTTTCTTGTCCAGTTTTTTCTGTTTGAATTTTTGCTCGGTTATCTGACACCATTTTCGGTGCGATATTTTGGCCCTGCTGAATTGCTGGTGCAACTTTGCGCATTCATTGATCTCGTAGCCAAGTTTCAGCCATATCTTTTCCCAAGTCGTTTCCCCGTTTTGAGGATGGGTCAAGGTGCCGTCAAAATCAAACACTATTGCTTTGGTAGGGAAAAGTCCCAACCCTTTGCCCTGTTTCTTAGGTTTATTTTGAATTCCCTTGTTACGATAATAATAGGTCAGGTAAAACGTGAGGTAATCATCGGGGAGCTCAGCCCGAATATTGGCCACTCCACAATTTAATATTTCCGCTATTTTGCGCGCATTTGAAAGTTTTGTTTTCTTAAAATCTTTGGTGTCAATTCTGTTGAAGTGAAGGCCAACATCCTCTAAGTTTTGAACGGTACTTTCAGATATTCCAGCCCTGTCTGCAAGATTTTTTTGAGTTAATCCAATGTTTTTTCTTAAATAGAAAAGCTTGTAACAGTTGATGGGAATCAAAGAATTCGACTTGAGTTTCTGAACACGGAAATTGGTCAGATATGAATTGAACAATCCAGCCCACTGCTTTTTCAGCGTATCGTTGATATCAGTAAAACTTTTAAAATTAAAAAGATAGCGTTCGTTTGAATCAATGAATATTTCTTTGACAAAATTTGCGTGGTTTATTCCGTCCAAATATTTGAATTCGAAGTCTGTAGGAAAATCAAGTTTTTTGAATGCATTATACTCTGAGATACTATCTTGGTGGATAAATATAAAGATGGGAATACCAATTTTTCTAGCAACCAAATACTCCAATTGGGTAATAGATTTAATCTCTTTTGGGATTTTTATGTCGTAGAGATATTTAATCGATGTAGGTTGGCCAAAACTTGATTTTAACAGTAAAATAAACATGGAACATTCCTTGACCTCATCGTAACAAGATTCTTCAAGGGATTTATCGGGTTTGAAGGGAATGTCATTTTTCTCAAACGAAACGGGCTCGTAACCACAATTGGAAACAAAACCACTTACTTTATCACGGGTTTCGGCCAAGTCTGAATAGGTGGAACTTATAAATACTCTGGGTTTTGCCATAGGTTATCTAGGTTATCATTAGTTGAAAAATTCATTGGCTACAAGCGTAAAATCAGTTGTGTCGGCTCCTTCATTTGAAGCGGAATAATGCCTTCATACAACGGATTTCAAATGCATTCAAAACATTTTATCTGTTACCTGATTGTGTGGATTTTGCTCTCTTTCATTTTTTGTAGTACTTAATCAGACAGATACGAAGTAGCAACGGCGTCTACATTATCATTGATGCTTTTATCCATTAAGTTCAATACGGTTCCATTATTTAGGTAAACAATAAGTTTTTCAAGTATTTTTACGGTTGATACCAATTTTGAATTGACCACTAAAAGGTTTATTCCCCAATCTTTGGCAAATACCAGATTGAGGTCCGCAATAAATACAAGCCGTCGTGCACTTGTGTTTGTTATAAAGAAAAAAACGATAATTATGAGTAGCAAGATGTTGTACATAATGGGTTCTTTTTATTTAATACAAGCGGTGAAATAGGATTTGATCTCATATGGCTAGGACTCAACTTTGCCTCATACACGCTTCCTCCAACTTCACTTTTAGGGAATTTTTTAGTAATAGAGAAGGTAATGTAATTGACGGGAATGTTAATTTCAGCCTGGAGTTTATTCATTTTCAGCATAGTATTTCTTCCTTAATTCATCCCGTTTGTTCTCCATTCTCAATTGATTTTCATAAAGTTCAACTTCTTTTTCCAGAGGTAGTCTAAATTTAAAGTCTATTTCTTGTCCGCTTTGACTTAGGGCAGAAACCATTCTGTGCCTATTGGTTTTTTCTCCAATGGTATTGTAATATCCAATTACTCTCGGTGTTATCTGCAGGTCTTTTTTCTCTGATGTGTAGACTAAGGCCCGAATGGACGAAATCGCCATCATCGCATTTTGAATAGAAGTGGGGTTGATTTCACTCGGTAGCGGAAGTGAAACGGATTTTCCACTTATTCCCATCGACTGGATGATTAAATTTCCTCTTACGTTCTTGGTGTTGAAGCTTCCGGATATGCCAAAAACTCCATTCAAGTTAAGGCCGGTACTGTCCGCAACAAATGTTGCCTTTAACCGTAGGCCAATACCTGCGTATATTGGAATTGAATGATATTCAGTTTTCAAAGAGAGGTCCATATCATTTTCGATTTCTCCCAAATAATCAATAAATTCAATTTTGCTTGCGTTCAATGAATCTTTATACTCGACAATGTCTTTGGATACGGTAGTGTATTTAATCCAGTCAAGAATAACGGTATATTTTTCTCCCATAACAGTGCCTCCTATTGGTCCAAAAGTAATGGTGCCGTTTGAATTGTATTTACCGGTAGCAACGAGAATTGTTTCATCAGGCAAGGCATTTAAATAATCTGAATTCTCTGGTTCGAAATTGCCTCCGTATGTATCTACTACTACCGGCATAGGGTCGATTGGCACATAACCGAAATTACGTAAATCAGTGTTTAAAGCAGTGTTTTCAGAGGGTGCTAAATTAATTTTAGGAGTACCGCAGCTGACTAAAGTCAAGCCAATGATGCATGCGACAAATAAAGTTTTCATACTCGTGGATTTTGGTTGGTTATCTATTGTGTTATATACTTGCCCCCATATCCATAAATGGATATTTTTGGAAATCAAGTTTTTACTGGTCTTTTTGATATGGTGATAAAAAGCAACATTATCATTTACAACTGGACTCCATGGAACCGGATTTGCCCGTGTTCTGCATTATGGGCAAAGCATTTATATATCTCAATTTGAATTAAATATGGGGGGAGTTGAAATAAATGTAAGAATTTTCAAGTAAAAAAATGTGGAATACCCAAGTAAATGAAAATTTTATTATTCTTTTTGCTCCTATCACCTAGATTTACGGAGTGCTGAGCATTTCTTAAGAGGCTGCGTCTGTTTCTAAAGACTTCCCGTGATTTTCGAGTTGCTCTATTAGCCCTTAAGATGCGCACAACGGTCTATTGAGTAGTTGTATGGGCTGGCCTTTTGCAAGTATACACCAAACTGAAAATCCGCGAGGAATTACAAAAATAGGCGAGAACAAGCAAGTATTTATAGCCATTGGGCGTTTTACAAGTTAGCGAAAAAAGCCGTTAATGATCATTGCCCATCGGGAATCAGATCTTACCTTAAAGGCATGCATGGAAAAAGGAGGTGCCAAGAAAAGGGAGGGTTACACGACTACTCAATTACAAGTTATGTTTTTCAAATATTCTTTCAATTTCTGATTTCAGCCAATTAAATCTACGGGAAATGTTTTCCGTGCTACAATCAGGATAATCGTCTAAAATTCGTTTCCTAATTAGAAAGCCCGTTTTACCGTCAAATCCTTTTTCGTTGTTGCCTTTGTAATTCCGGTTATTCCCTTGAGTGTTTTTATTCTCCATCTTTCTGATGTTGTTGCAAATTCATATCGTGAATGAGCATATCATATATGTCAATTAAAATATGCACCAACAAGATTAAGAACTTTAGACCTACAAAATAGGAAAGAAAATTAAAAGTATAATCAGAAATATTATTAATCCATTTTATGGTTTTTGCCGACAAAAATTTATCTAGATTTCCATAATCTATTTGAGTGAAAAACATTAGTCCTATAACCAAAATTGACAAGATTATTGCATAGCTGATGGATGCAATTAGTCTTTCCGAAAACAATTTATAATCATTGGCATAATCACTTGTGGGCTCGTAGTCTGATTCTAATTGCTTTTTTCGCTTATCCATTTTGTCGGATACCACGATTAGTAAATTAAAAAACAAACCTGCAAAAATTGAGATGCCTGTAATAAAGTATGTTATCGAATCTTCGGTTAATTTTTGATTCAGCAAGATTAGTGAAGTAGCAATAATTATTGGCAAACCGTAGTATAGAAGATTTAATTTCCATTTACTGGCAATCAATCTATTTCGGTTGTCGTAATAAAGACCGTTTAAGGCCTCTTTTCTAATATCAAAAAGCTTTTTGCTTTTCATCAATAATTAATTTCTTCTTTTACTTTATCTAACAAGCTATCCGTATATTTTACGATTAAGTCCAAATTGGGTGTTTTATTTTCGTTTGAAATTTCTACTGGTAGAACGATTGTTGGTCGAATCTGAAATTTATCTTGGATTTTGGCGTGAGCTTTTCTACCGTCTTCATCTTCATAATATAATTTTGTTGTGTAGTCTTCAGGGACTTCCATTCCTAATTCCTTAAGGTCAATACCAATTGGATTAGATTTATTAAATCTTTTCAAAAAGCCTTTTATGCTTCTTTTTTTTAATCCTTGAACTGTTATGGTCACTTTTAAACCCTCAGAATCTTCAAAAGCTCTATTAAACTTTTTTCTTGAATTTGGATTGTCAATAGTGCTGGTAAAAGTTACCTTTTTTACAGAACTTCTTTGAATGTAGCTATCTCTCAATTCTTTAGGTATATGAATTATTCTTTTGAAGGTCGCACCGTATTTTGAAAAGATTTTCTTGATGAAGTCAAGCAACAATGAGTTTATACTGCCAATGCTATAGCTTTGAACCATTAACACGCCGACTTGACTATTCGGTGGTGTCCACATCTTAAAATAATATGGCAATGAGGCAAGCTGGTCTTCAGATATTTCGCCTACTGTTTCTTCGTTATTAAGGATGTTATAGATTTGATGACCATAGCCTGTATTACCTCCATTTATTATTCCTTCAATCACACTTTTGGCGGGACGAAAATCGATGTCCCGTGTACTTATACCTTTATTTTTCTCCTGGTTCAACCAAAATTTGTTTTCAAACTCATCAAGCATCATTCCCACAAATCTTTCGTACAATGATTGGGGTTTAACTTTATGAGGGTTCTCTTCATCAAGAGTAAAATTCTTACGATAAAACTCATTGAAATCAAGATAGTCCTCTCGAATATTTCTTTCGTTTAAGGTAAACGTGTAAATTGATAATTCTAAATTTGTAGCCATAGTTTTATTTTAAAACGGTGTAGTATAAGAATAGTAACGGATTTTGCATTTCGATTTAAAAAATATCTTTTTAATAGATACTTACATTCTTATTAGTGTAGATTAAACTGCTATTATTTTTAGGATACACTGTTGTGCTTAGTTTTTTTTAGCCGCTTTTCTAAATCCTCAATAATTAGGTTAGCTTTCTTGGTCAAATTCTCTATTTCAAATTCAGATAATTTTAAGCCACCGTGTACTACATCATTTCTAGAAGCTAAAACCTGTTGTAAATACATTGACTTCGATTTGTCTAAAATCGATTCCGATAAGAAATTAATAATAAAATTTATAGAACGAGACTTATTGTCTGAAACTCCTTCGTTTCTCATTATTTCACTACCCATTTTTTCAATTACTTGCCATTTTCTTACTATTTCAAATTCTGAATAGTTTCTGTTAGTTTTAGTGTCCGTTTCTCGAATTTCAATTTTTCGTTTAGACACTAATTGTGTATAATAAAATGCTACCACAGAAGTCATAATCCCAATAGCTGCGATAATTAAACCCAAATCTTTAGTATTGTCAAAACTCTTATTTTGATAGAGGTAAAATACAATCCCAAAAACAGCATATAATGCACCTGACATTGAAAGCATAAGAGATATTCTCTTTTTTCTAGAATCGTCTTTTTTAATTTTCTCTTTTTGATATAAAATTTCTTCTTTGGCTTCAAGGATATCTCCTAGAGAGATTTCTTTTTCTGCGGTATTTTTTGACACAGCATTTCTAAATGCTTTTTCTAATATTTTATCTGCAATTTCTTGTTTTGTTTCGTCAAGAGCTATTCTAGCAGATTCTGTTAATTTGCTATACGTTATATTATCCATTGCTCTCTTGATTAAAAGTTAAATAAACGGTAGTTCCAATAGCTATGAAGGACATCACAATAAACCAAATCACGTGATTCGTTTGTGTAAATTTTTCTGTGTCTAAAAGACTTCCCGCGATTAGAGTAGAAATGAATGAAACCAGTTGAATTACTTTAGATAACCAAGATTTTTTTCTTGCAACAATCATACGTGGTTGGGTTGCAGCTTCTTTGACATTCGATTGTGTTACTTCCGAGTTGCTTTCGGGAACTCTTCTGCTAGCTTCAATTCTACTGGCCTCATCAACTATCTCCTCTGCTATTCTGCTCGATTGATTTTTTAATTCAGTTCTAGCGTCTCCACTAAAATTTTGAACCTTTTCATCGGGTATTTCGAATTCAATGTTCATTCATTCGGTATTTTTTGTGCATTAGCTGCAGCTAGTTTATATGCATAACTTTTTAGTAATTGGTTGATTATACTCAAGTCTTTGCTCATGAAGCATAGCTTTCCTGCCGTTTAATAATGTTCAGGGGGGAGATGACGTTAAATGTAAGAATTTTCTAGAAAACCTATGCATGTAAAATTTGGACCCAACTGAAAGGATAAGTTAAAGGTATCCAAATCCAAGCTGAAAAATGCACTTGAAGAGGGTTTCTTATTTTCTGTCTAAGGGTTAGGGTCACGTTTACTATATTTTGTCAGGATTTTCTTTTGTGAATAGCCAACTGCTTAGATAATGAAGTAAAATATCGGTTATTTCACTCATACATTGAATAGCTTCAATCTTTAACCCTGTATTTATATTTTCATCTTTCTTTGAAAATGAAAACTGCATGGTTCTATTTTCAGAATCCACTGCGCTAATGGCGTTAAAAATATGTTTACTACTCAAATGAATGTAGCCAGATGACTGTTTATAAACATTTGTAATCCAAGGATACTCTTCATTCAAAAGATTTCTCAAGTACCAATCTTTCATCAACTTACCATTTTTATCTCTGAGAGATTTTATTTCAACACCATCAATTACTTTTGTGGCAAAATCATGAGGATTGTCCACTAACCATGTCGCAGAAAATCTTATTATGTTGTCGAGATGACATCGGACTAGATGAGATGCTGCTATAAAATTCTCATCTTTTAATAATGTCGTAAAACCAAAAATCAATTTTAATGACCGATTTATTACGGCGTTGGATAGAAAATCCAATGGATAGAATTTACTGGAATTGAGTTTTCTTGCTATATCCAATAGTTGTTGTTCTTTAGATTCTAACTGTACAATTTCAATTTCTATTGTGTTGTTCATTTTGTGGTACTATACAGTTCATTGCAGGGCTAAGTTTCTTTATTCAAGGGCTTGTGAATACATATCTAAGTTAAGCAGCGACTTAGTTAGAGTTGTATATTGATGGTGTGGGGGGCACACTCAATGAGTTAGGTGGATAGCTATCTACGATTGTACTTAGTTTAATCCATTTCTCTTATTTCAACTTTTGTTAATTTATCCGACAATTTTAAATTTTTTAAATTTAAAATAGAACTGTTTCTGACATCTAGAAATTTTTGTAGTTCATGTTCGGCGAACCCTATCTTTTTTAGGTTTTCAATTCTTTTTGAAATAAGGTCTTGCTCTAAAATGCTGTTCTTTAATTTTGTCTCCTTATTTGGAAAGTAGTGCTTAAACATATCAAAAATCTGTTCTACAATTTTTCCTACACCTATTAAATCGGCAAATCCAGGGGAAGAATATTCTATGCGCCTGACTTTAAAAGATTCTTTGTCAACTCTGTCATCAGTTAATAGGTTTTTTGTGAAATCTTGCCTGAAGTCATGAATTAGTTCAGAATTATTTGATACCGACGAATAATTCACTCTTTTAAATAATTCACCATCGATTATTTGAATGTCCTTCAAAGTTTGAAATTCCAGCCCCTGTTCAGATAATTTCAAATTGTCTCCTGAATCACTTTTTTCTTTCCATATTTTTAGGACTTCATTTGATTCATCTACAAAATCTAGTTCAACTAAGATTTTATAGATTATGTTAAGGCTATTAAATAAATTTATAAAGTCATTTGAGCTCCAACCTTGGTCAATTCTTATTCTTAAAATTTTATTTTCCGTCAAAGTCTTTATTTTACTCAAGGCTGTATTTTTTAAATTAAGTACAATTTGCTTTTGTGTGAAAGGGCTCTGCTTATTCTATCGAATTTCTTTAATATACTCTAGTTTCGCTATTAAATCTAAAGCATGGTTTTATAATTTGGAAGAGATGACCCTAAATGTAAGAATTTTCTAGAAATCCTATGGTTTTTCAATATTTCTGCAAAGTTTTAACTTTCAACAGGCCAGTTTATGTCTGACATTAGAAATTTGTGTGCCCCCTTGGTGGTGGAGGTACTGTCAACCTGTTTTCTACATTGTTAATCACTTCAATTGTATGGTCAATATATCTTCGGGGACTACCCGAAACGTTGTTTTGAAAATTTTTGATTTTACGCCTTAATTTGTCAAAATCCGTCAAGGGCTGGTCAGTTTCTATAAACCAAAGAAGGTTAAAATGTGATATTGTTCCACATTTCAAAGGTGTTTTGTATTCATCTAAAATTAAACCACTTAAACTCTGCTCTAAATGGTCTTTATAAAATTTTTCAATTGAATTATGAGCAACAATGCCAAAATAATTCACCTCTTCTTCTAGCAAATATGCATCAATTATGGGCTGACCAAAATAAATTTGACTTGACTTATTTAAACTAACTTCTCCATAGGCCAAGGCTCCTTTTAGTGGAATAGATTTGTCAATAGCTCCAGAAAACAACCTTTTTACACCAAATGTGAATAAATCAAAATCTTCAACTGTATTACTTTTAGAAAACACAACTATTGAGTCCGAAAAACTTACGGTATATAGTTCAGCATTCGCGTATCTACCATCACTTCTATCCTTCCAGTTATCTATTAAACTTCTTAATTTTGATATTTCCGATAGCAAGTCATATATATGAGAATGGCTATTTCTCATAACTAAATCCCTAAATCCCAATACGTCAATAAAGGCAACAAATCTTTTATCGGTAGGTAACCAGTTTGTGGTTTTTGCTTTTTCCTTCATTTTATTAGCTACTAATCATTTAATTAAATACTGAACCTATACTGTATACTTATAATTTCTCTCGCTGAGGCTCAGTTTTATTGTTTTCCAAGTAATATTAAGTCAGATTAGAATCTTTTGGGGGAGTAAAGAACTTAAATGTCAGTATTATGTAAAAGAATTCTTTAAATAAGAGCATTTACGGTAATAAGAAATTTGGCGATGCATTTTATACTTCAGAAGATTTTCTATTATTGAAATCTTCTACATCACTTTTTTCTAGTGAGTCATAAATTTTTGAAAAATCACTCCATTTAAATCCCATTGCTTCAATAATAAGAATCAGAGTTGTTGACTTAGGATTTGACTTGGCATTTAAAATTTTAGTGACAGTGGCCTTCCTGATATATGCATTTAGGGCAATTGTATTATGGCTATCACCTATGGAATCATCTTTTCCCTTGGTTTGAGTATTCCATTTGCTCTTATCCAAAAGGATTCTTAAGCTAATAGCTATTTTGATTTTGATATTTTCTTCTTGGAGGGTTTTCACATATGCAATTAACTTCAAGACAAATTATTAATCGGTACGCTTGAACGTACCGATTAATTGTATTATATTTGAGTCGATCTCTTAATTATAGGAGACCGTTTTTTACATTTGCGATTCTTCGTTTAGAACATATTTGAAGCTTTCGCTTGGAGTCTCAATCTGAAAACTGGTAATTTTTGCAACGAGACAATAAGCAGATGGCTCACGACCCGGGGCGTGGGCTCTCTTATCGTTGCACGGTATACCAGTACCTCAGATTGATAAGTTGAGTTCCGCGCCTTTTTTGGGTATTTGGTTCATTGCAACTTTCTTCTTAGCGTTTGGTTTCTATTGGTTTTTCGGAGCATCGCCCAACCAATGGGTTATGGGAAACATTTGGCAACTTTTTTTTGTGGGGTTTACACCGTGTTTTTGTCCTGTTTTTGGGGCGGCACATTCGGTGTTCGATATCCTGTTTACTAAGAAGCCGAAGAACCCCGTTTAATACCAAGGCCAGGGTTGTGGGATACACCTTACAAACTTTTCCGGTTCACGATATCCTTTTGTCCCTCGACCAACGACTACACTTTTAGGGCAACCGGCCCAATCACGAAACCATGGTCTTTTTTGGTTTAGGAATCCTATTTCTGGGTATGTTTTTACCCGGGCAGGATGGCCTTTGTCCGAACCTTGATGTCCTTTAGGAAGTTACGGCTTTTCCGTGACTTGTGGGGCAATGTGGAGAATAACTAACGCTTTAATTAAAAGAACTCAATTTATGCAACTCATAACAATACGCATACGCAGGGCATCCCTGCTTATGCTGCTATATGCTTTTTTAACGCCCTTTTGTACCTTTTATATGCAGGCGGGCACTGTCTTGGAACCACCACAGGCCACCGTTTCCGGTACCGTGACCGATAGCTCGGGAGAGCCCTTGGCCGGGGTGAACCTTGTGGTGGAATCCAAGAATATCGGGACCATGTCCGATTTGGACGGTTCCTTTACAATTACTGCCGGACCTTCTGATGTGCTCATATTTTCCATGGTGGGTTTCAAGACCCTTACCGTGCCCATTGCGGGTCGTGATGAGGTCTTTGTTACCATGGAGGAGGAAGTGACGGTTTTGGGGGAAGTGGTGCTCAATGCGGGTTATTATACCGTATCAGAACGGGAACGCACGGGCAGTATCGAAAAGGTGTCCAGTGTGGAGATTGAAAAACAACCCATCTCCAATCCCTTGGCTGCTTTGCAGGGACGAATGCCCGGGGTGGAGGTCGTACAGACTTCTGGTATTGCAGGGTCCGGTTTTTCCATTCAGATACGTGGCAGGAACAGTGTACGGGATCTGGGCAATGAGCCCTTGTACATTGTCGATGGTGTCCCCTACGATTCCTCTTCCCTAGGGGAGGAAGCGGCTTCAGGGATTCTATTGGGACGGGGATTTAGTCCCCTGAACACGCTCAACCCCAGGGATATAGAAAGTATCGAAGTTCTAAAGGATGCGGATGCGACCGCCATCTATGGTTCCCGAGGGGCCAATGGGGTGGTATTGATCACGACTAAAAAAACAGGATTTAGCGGAACCCAGGTGAGCATCGGTCTGGAAAGTGGACTTGGGCGGGCCTCCCGGACCATGGACGTATTGAATGCCTCCGAATATCGGTTGATGCGGACGGAAGCCTATGCCAAGGATGGTATCGATCCCTTGCCCTTTAATGCCTACGATATCAACGGTACATGGGACCCGGACAGACGAACAGATTGGCAGCGGGAACTGTTCGGGAACACCTCCTATCTCAATAACCTGCAAGCGTCGATCACTGGAGGGGAAGGGCGTACCCGTTTTATGCTCAGTGGGAATTATCATGGTCAGACCAGTGTCTTTAAGGGTGATTACCAGAACGAGAAGATTTCAGGGCTGGCTAAAGTAAGCTACACCTCCAAGGATGATAGGCTTTCCCTGCAATGGTCCAATAATTTTACCTGGAACAATAATGACCTGCCCGCGAATGATATTACCTTTTTGGCCATTAGCCTTGCGCCCAATGCACCTGAGCTATATAATTCAGATGGCAGCTTGAACTGGGAAAACTCCACTTGGAACAATCCCCTTTCCCGGCAACAAGGAACATTTCGCTACAATGCGACGACCATGGTCAGCAATGTATCAATGGATTATACCTTATGGGATGGGTTCAAGGCAAGGGTAAATTTGGGATATACCGAGAGCCATTTGAAGGAAATCCGTACCAACCCCTCCACCATCTTTGACCCGGCCTTTGGTATTGGCAGTGAGTCTTCTTCCGCGATTCACAATACCGGGAAGAGGACCTCATGGATCGTGGAGCCCCAATTGGAATATAGGCTTTCATTGGGAAATACAAGTGTTACGGTCTTGACCGGACTTTCCTTTCAAGATCGTAGAACGGCACGTTTGTCACAATTGGCCCTTGGTTTTTCCAACAACAGGTTTATTGAGAACATATCGGCGGCCAGTACCACCATTGGTTTGGCCGATGTAAACCAGCAGTATCGGTACCAGGCCGTTTTCGGTCGGGTCAATGTGAACCACAAGGGAAAGTATGTGCTCAACCTCACCGGAAGAAGGGACGGTTCCAGTCGATTCGGCCCTGAGAAGCGATTTTCAAATTTTGGGGCTATTGGTGCCGCGTGGATTTTTTCAGAAGAGCCTTTTATCAAGGTGCATGTTCCGTGGCTCAGTTTTGGAAAGCTTCGGGCAAGTTTGGGAACCTCCGGAAACGATCAAATAGGGGACTACCAGTACTTGGACACCTATTCTTTTGGGATAGACCAATATCAGAGCAGCGTTGGAATCTTTCCCACTAGACTTTTCAATCCCAATTTTAGTTGGGAATCCAATGAAAAACGGGAAGTGGCCCTCGAATTGGGGGTGTTGGGAGATCGGATCCGTCTGAATGCGGCCCACTATCGAAATACGTCCTCCAACCAATTGGTCGGCATCCCCCTTCCGGCAACCACGGGTTTCTCCAGTGTCAATGATAACTTGAATGCAACGGTTTTGAACGAGGGCTGGGAATTTGGCCTGAACGCCCTGATTGCCCGTAGTGAAAAGTTTAGCTGGGAAGCATCCCTTAACCTGACCATTCCCAAGACCCGATTGGAGTCTTTTCCCGATTTGGAAGGATCGACCTTTGCCAATCGTTTGAAAGTCGGTGAACCACTGAATATTGCCAAGGTGTACCAAGTCAATGGCGTTGACCCGGAAACGGGACTGTATGTGTTCGAAGACTTTAACAATGATGGGGCCATCACCAGTGTGGATGATCGGGAAGCCATTGCACGTTTGGACCCAAAATACTTTGGCGGGTTCACCAGTCAATGCACCCATGGCAAATTGACCGTTGATGCCCTGTTCCAGTTTTCCAAACAACAGGGACGGAATTTTTGGTCCACGGGCGGGGTGGCACCTGGAGGGTTGGCCAACCAGCCCAAGGAAGTACTGGACAGATGGACGCCATCCGAAACGGATGCCGATATACAACGATTTACGGCGGGCCAGTCCCCAGAGGCCATACAGAGCTATCGGAACTATGGTTCCAGTGATGCTGGCATTTCAGATGCCTCCTTTCTTAGGTTAAAGACCGTGTCGCTGTCCTATAACCTGATTGCTGAGAAGGACAAGGGCCTGGGATGTATGCTTTTTCTCAGGGGGCAGAACCTTTGGACATGGACCAACTATCTGGGATTGGACCCAGAGACGCAGAACAGTGCAACAGTGCCCCCGCTGCGCATGGTCACTTTAGGAACACGTTTCACTTTTTAATCACACAACTATGACATCTATATATAAAACAATACAAGGTATTATGCATACAATCCATCGGTCTTCACTTTTCGTGCTGATGATGGGGCTATTTTTGGGGTCTTGCGAGGAATTCGTGGACATAGCTCCACCGACCAATGAACTCACGGGAAGCATTGTCTTTGAAGAAGCGGCTACCGTCGATGCTGCTTTTGCACATATCCACTCCCAACTAAGGGAAGATGTGTTCACGACTGGGACCGTATCGGGACTATCCTATCTCATGGGACATTACACGGATGAACTAACCCTGTACAGCAACGTATTGCCCGAAGTTCAGGAGTTTGCCAACGGCCGCCTAACGTCCTCCAATGGGAGTGTGGAGCGGCTTTGGGACGGAGCCTATGAACTGATCTATGCATCGAACAGTATTTTGGAGGGAGTCCAAAACTCTACGGAACTGGGACAGGAGGATGTCCATCGATTTCTGGGCGAGGCCTATTTTTTGCGTGCGTTCCTTCATTTCCATCTCATGGAACTGTTCGGTCCGGTGCCCTTTATCGATTCGACCAATTTTGACATCAATAGTAGAGCAGACCGTATGGATTTGGAACCACTTTCCAACTTGATTTTGGAAGATTTGAGATTGGCAAAGGAATTATTGGCCCAAGTGGAAGCAGCGGACAATTACAGACCGAATTATTGGACGGTCACTGCGTTTTTGGCTCGGTTTTATCTGTATCGGGAAGAATGGTCGAATGCTCTTATGGAGGTCATGGAGGTGGAAAAGGACGGTCCGTTCGGGCTGGAAGAGGATTTGCTACTGGTTTTTAAAAAGGACAGCCCTGAAACCCTTTGGCAGTTGGATTCGGGCATCCCGGGCAACAATACCAAAGAGGGATCAACATTTGTCTTTTCGGAAGGTCCGCCTCCGAACTCGGCCCTTAATAACGATTTTATCAACCGGTTCGAAGCTGGGGATGGCCGTTTGCAGGCTTGGGTGGGCCAGGTCGTTGGTGACGGTGAAACCTGGTACTATGCCAATAAATACAAGTTAAACGCACCAAGCCCCAGTACGGAGGAATGCTCTATTTTACTCCGGTTGTCCGAGCTGTATTTGATAGGCGCGGAGGCCTATGCCCATTTGGGCCAGGATGCTGAGGCCCTGACTTATCTGAACCAGATCCGACAGCGGGCATTGCTTGCACCGATTTCGGGACTGTCAGGTACAGCACTTTTAGATGCGGTTTATAAAGAAAGGGCAATGGAACTGTTTTCGGAACAGGGTCATCGGTTTTTCGACCTGAAACGGACCGCTAGGGCCGATGCCATTTTAGGTGTCATCAAACCAGAGTGGGCGTCTTTTGCCATCAACTTGCCCATTCCCCAATCCGACCTTTTGTTGAACCCAAATCTGGCCCCTCAAAATGAAGGTTATTAAGATTATGTTTTGGATTAGCTCCATTGCCTTGGGAAGGAAACGCACTGTCCATAGAGCTCTTGCTCTAAGTGCGCTACTTCTTGGGGTGGCCTGCCCTCTTTGGGGGCAGGCCAATAATGGTATAGGGGCCTATCTGGATGACAATCGTCTTTTGTTGGTGCTGGATAGGGAGATTATCGGAGAACCTATGCTGTTTGTAAGACACCATAAAGGGCAATTAACGGTACGATGGTCACACATCGGCGAGCAGGTGGTACTGACCCAAAACCGGGTGCGTTCTGCCCTTGGCGAATGGATTCCCATTGATGCAGACTACAAGATCGAAGAACGGGTCCTGGGAAAGTTCAAGGTCATCAAGGATAAAAACGACACAGGTGGACTGACCATAGATGCTACCGAACTCATACTGGCCAATGATATCAAGTGGTTTGCCTATGATTCCCCTGAGAGCATTGATCTTCGAAAATCATACATTTATAAGGTGGAAAAATTGGATGGGGAGACCGTCATCCGAACGAAACGGACAAAGAATACTGGCACTTCGTTCAAGACCATTGAGGTGGATTTCAGTTTTTATCAGTTGCCCGATCGGCCCATGCGACCAAGGTTGTTCGATCACCGGATGGGATACTATTTAGAGGATGTATGGGATGCCCAAAGAACGGATAATTACAAGGCGGCCATTATGCGTTGGCGCATGGAGAAAAAGGACCCGAGGTCGGCGTTAAGTGAACCTGTGGCCCCGATCACCTTTTATTTTCACCCCGATGTTCCCGATGTCTGGAAACCCTATATCAGAGCGGGAATATTGGCATGGTCGGCTCCTTTTGAAGAAGCTGGATTCAAAAATGCGATTAAGGTACGGGACTTGCCGGAAGGAGTTCCAAGTGGTCACAGTGTGACCTATTCCATGATTCGATGGGAGAATTTTTCAGGAGTTCGTGGTTCGGAAAGGGAAAGCGGATCAACTGCGAAAATAATTGTGGACCAACGAACGGGAGAAATCCTTAAGGCCGATATTCTGATCAGTTCTTCCGCACGCAGTCTTGTGGATGAATATGTGGTACGCTGTGCGCCCATGGATGCACGAGCACAACGATATCCCGTACCCGAATCCTTGGTAGGGGAGCTTTTTCAATATGTGACCTCCCATGAAACAGGTCATGCCTTGGGACTTATGGATGGCAATTACGGGGAATATGCCTACCCCTTGGAGAACATGCGGAATGTGCAATGGCTCCGGAAAATGGGGCATACGCCAAGCATCATGAGCTATGCAAGGCATAACTATATTGCTCAGCCCGAGGATAGCATTCCTAGGTCATTGTTGTTGCAAAAGGTAGGGCCTATGGACATTTTCCAAATTAAATGGGGCTATAGCAACTTCCCTAAGGTTACTTCCCCATTTGAAGAGCGACCTATTTTAGATAGTATTATCCTTGCCCATGATAGTATTCCTTGGTTTCGGTTCAATGCCGATCGGTATGGTAGAATAGGGCCGGGGAACACCCATGAGGCAGTGGATAATCGTGACCCCATAACGAGTACGGAACTAGGGCTTCGAAATATGGAAAAAGTCATGGGGTTATTGCCAAGGTTGAACCGTGACCAACCGGATGATGCCCTTTTGAAACGGCTTTATAAGAAAACCTTGGAACTCTGGTTCTATGAAATGCGTCATGTACTTTCCCTAGTGGGCGGTTATACGTTCCATTATAAATCAGGTGCTCAGCAAGGTGCCATATATAAGCCTATTTCCATGGAGGAACAGGTCAAGGCCCTTAGGTTTTTGCTTCAAAATGCCTTTGTGGTACCCCAATGGTTGGAACATCCCAGTTTTCAATATCGACTTGATGAAATAAGCGGTTCCGATATGTTATTGGTCTATCAATTACAATTATTGTCGGAACTGTTGGGCGTATCCCGAATGGGGAGGTTGGAACATATGGAGAGGAATCACCACTATGAAGCAGTACTATGGGGAATGATTAGTATGTTACAGGAAGGCTTGTTTCAAGAATTACAAGATGCCAGGGCTGACATTTCGCCAAGACGTCAAGCATTGCAAAGGGCCTATATTGAATCCATGTCGTCCCATGTGCGCTCTGAATCACCTTCAATTAGGCTTTCCATGGAACAATTGCAACGTTTCCCAAGCCAATATGTCAAAAGTGAATGTCGATTGGGTTTACGTAAGCTTCAGAAAAAATTGAAAATGGTAATAAAAAAGTTGGAAGATGGACATCAAAAGGAACATTTTAAGGCATGTTTGAACATGATCAATTCCTGTTTATGATGATAGAAAATAAAAGGGAGCCAAAAAGCTCCCTTTTTTTAAAGGCCTATTGCCTTTTCAGTTGAACGGTACAACTAGTACCTGCCCTATAAACATCCTCCAAACCGAATTGGCAGACGTTCTGCCCCGTGATGGAGCAATCGTCAACCGAAATGGGTTGACAGGGTTCGTTGGGGTCTGGATAGTATTCCCCAAGGATCATGTTCTCATCAAGGACCGAATTGTCCTTCATGGTAAAGGCACTTGCGGCCACTGCGAATACAATGGCAAATGCCGGAATCAAAAATTTGAATTTTCTCATCGTGTTACATTTAAATGATGATCTACTCTGTTATCGGGTTTTCGATCTTCTCCCGCTATCGGCCGATAGGTTTTGGAGACGCCTCCAATTTTATGCAGTAAGTCAGTTGCCCCAAACTAGTATGCTAATTCATAAACGGATAATTGGTTCCCAACAAGTACGTAAAGGACATTGCCATCGACTTTGATTTCCCGTATCTTTTCCCGTTCTGTTTTGTGTAGGTATGTGCTGAACTCATAGGTGCCTTTTTTCCAATCGTATACATCCAGTATGCTGGCTTGTTTCAGTATATCCATGTTCTCATACTTGCCCAATCGGTTGGAAATGATATAGACACGGGAGCCCTCTAGGGATGAACTGTTGTTGATGATCACAGGAGGGGATAGCATTTCGGATATTAGTCCTTCCTTCAATGAAGTCACTTCGATTTGTGCCTTGGTGACGGTATCCAGCGTGTTTTGTCGCTTTAGAATATTAAGATGGGAATCAAGTACAATGAATTCGTTCCGGTAATAATAAGAATAGAGAAGCAAGCTATGGTCGGGGGTACTTGTCATGGCACCATCCACATCAAAAACCCCGTCGATCTGTTTTTCCAAAATTTCTGGTTCAAGAGAAGCCAATGCATCTGTGTCGAAATGAAATGAGCCAAGGGTGATGGTCTGAGAATCAGCATCAAATGTTCTACAGACCAGTTCAGCCTTACCAATAGGTATGGCTTTATCGAAAAAGACGGGACTCATAATCGAGTCCTGTATGCTCCAATCTCCTAGATGTCCCCTCAAGGCAATCGGAACGGTTCCATCAAACAGGAAAAAATAGGGTTGTAGGACGCTGATTTGCACATTCCGAAATTGTAATCCCCGATTGTTTACACGTAACCTGATATGCGTCGTGTCCAGCGATTTTAAGTCGATCTGGAGTACATGAAATGGGGCTGTACCATTGCCCAAATACATATTATTGTTGTCGTAACCGGCTATATAATATGAATTATATCCAAGATCAAGGTCAAATTTTTTGGCAATGGCATGTGGAGGGATTCTTCGGGTAAAGGCATTGTTACGGTGCACTTGACGCTCCGAGGAGAGGAAAAGTATGATCACCAACCCAATACTCAGACTGATGGTTCCCAACAATTTGATATAGATGTTATTTGTGATCATGATACTTGTGTTGGATGGTTTTGATGGTTTCTTGAAAGCAGAATGGCGATTATCGAAAGAACAATAAAAAACAGATTGAACAGGATATGTTCGGTCCACCCCAAGTCTTCGAGAACACCACCACAGGAGCAGGGGATATAATCACTGAAATTCAGCACCAATATGATATAGGTGGTGAACATGGTCATCAGCGCCAAGGATCCAAAAAATGCAAAATAGCGAGTGGTGCTTATTACCAATAGAAAGGTCAGGAGGTACTCTATAGCGGGAACGCCCCAAGCGATCCATTCCGCATAGGCCGTTAGAATAGGGGATTGTCCCAATTGTACTTTGAACTGCCCAAAATCCCATAGCTTACTGGTAGCTGCATAGACAAATAGAAAAATAAGCAATACTGCAATGGCAGTGACTAGATGCTTCTTATGTATAAGATGTATTTTCATGGATAAAATGAGTTGGATACCAGTTTCGGGGAAACTTAAAAATATTTCATCGCTAAACTACTGAACGTCAAGTGTGTATAAAATGGCAAAACACGGGAATCGGTTGGCAAAATCCGGTTATTTGCAGTTTTTTTCTTTAGGGAGCTGTCGGATGAGTAACCTTAAAGTCGAGTGTAGAATGCTTTCAAGCTCATTTAAGGGCATCTATATACTGGGTTTTGCAGTGTTATTTATAAAATGCCCCTGCTTTTGTGATACATGTCCATTTCCAGTACTATTCCTAGTTCAATGTAGTTACTATATAGCCTTTGTCCGATTTGTGGGTACATGTGGTTCGCATTAAAAGCTCTTATTTTGTAAACTACTGATATTCAATTTTTTATTTCTTGATTGGGTTGGTCATATTTGAAGTGTTCATTGACCGTAATGGTAAGACCCAAATCTGCAGCGACCTGTTTATGTGCCTTAACTTTTTAAATATGAAAAGAACATTGCACAAATCCGAACTTGAAATAAGAATAGCGGAAATCGAATCATCAACGTCCAGTGCCATTGATGCCGCCATGGAGATTATTGCCCTTTGCCGAACCCGTCTGTGGGAGCTTCGGGACAAAGTAACCGTTCAAGCATTTTTGGACGACCAGGAGGAAATTGAATTTTTCAAATACACCAAACAGATCCCTATGGTCAACCTTATCTATTATACCGAAGTATTGGACTTTGAACTTAATTGTCCTGCTACGGACGCGGCCCTACGAAAACTTGTCAAAGCCAAATCCAAGCAATGGAATGCCTTTTTCAGAATGCACGCGGATTTTATAAAGTATATGAAATTGAAATTGAACCATTTCGATGCACAGTTTTTTACCCGAAAGTACATGGTAGATTACTTTGGTAAGTATAAGCCTTCCTATATGCTCGACCCCCAGTTCAATACTTCACATGACCTCTTGTGGGCAAGGATACAGGCGGGCCAATTGGCCATGATATACATGCGGGATCGATTGGAAAGCACTATAAACTCCAATGAAACGAGTGATGTGTATTGGACTTCCTCTAAAGTGTCCTTGACCGAATTGGTATATGCCCTTTATGTATCCCGGGCCATTAATCATGGGGAGGCGGATATTAAGCAAATTGCCAGGGCGTTTGAGCACATGTTCAATTTCAATTTAGGGGATTGCTATCGCACCTATGTTGAAATATGCGCAAGAAAAAAGGACAGGGCCAAATTCTTGGATGAACTATCATATCGGCTGTCCCAACATATCGAAAAAAGCGATGCCTAATGTCTTTTTTCAAGTTCAATTTTGGTGAAAAACAACATTTTTGCATAGTCTTCGACCCAATCTATCTCATGCTCACCATCAAATTTCACGTCCAATAAATAAGGCTTGTCGTTGGCCTTGTTATACGATTGTAAAAGGGCTGTGTATTTTCCAGGACCCGATGGTGGGATTAAGTAATCGTTAAACCCTATGATCATAAGTGTACTCGGGTATTCCTTGTCTTTGGATAGATTCACGACTGGATCCATTCGAAGTAAATCCTGATAACTTTCCTTTTCTTTGATAGTCCCAAATTCAAAAGCCGTATCGGAATCGTCAAAGCCTTCCATATACTCGGTCCTGATGACATTCAAATTGGGGACGAAGCCCGTAAAGACTCCATATAAATCCGGTCGTTCGTTAACGGCCATGCCGCCGGTTATTCCCCCGGCACTGCTAACAGTGAGACCTAATCTCTTGGGGTGTATGTAACCATTGTCGATTAAATATTGGCTACAGGCATTCAAATCTTTCCAAGAATTTGCTTTGGAGGACTTCATACCCGCTTCATGCCATTTAGGCCCCTTTTCTCCACCACCCCTGACATGGGCGGAGGCATAGATGTTCCCCTGATTGACAAAATCTGCTATAGGGGAATGGAACCAAGGGGTTTCTGATATGCCATAAGCACCATAGGCCGTGATAATGCCCATGGATTCCTTATCAAACGTATGGTCTTTTCTCCTTACGATGCTCAGAGGGATTTTTGTGCCATCGTGTGATGTCACTTCCACGACTTCACTGATGATATTCGAAAACTCGGGGAAATCCGGCCACATGCCCAAGGTCACAAACTCAAATTTTCCGGTCTCCGGATCTAAGTAATAATCCCTCGGGTTGGCGGTCCACCCTGATAGGGTCACCCATAGATCATTGTTGTAGGGAGAACGGTAGTCGAATGTTATCTCCCCAGCGGAAGCAGGCAGTTCTATTTGCACATCTTCCGTATTTTCCATGTATTTATACAGAAGCGAAGCAATACCGTTGGTGCTCACAGTATAATATATGTTGTCCCGGGTAACCTTAAAGCCGCTTAATTGGTCTTCTCCCTTGCCTGAGAACAATACCTTTGGATGTTGAAAATCGGCATCTTCCAAATCGACCATGCATAATTCTATATTATCCTCATGAAGTCTCTTAAAATAATACTTGCCATCACGTTCCGTTCCCCAATCATGGAATATCATGTCCTCACTGGAGTATAGCTTCTTCCAGGAATACCTCCCCGCTTTGTAATCTTCAATTGGAATGTAGTAACTGTCCCAAAAATCCGATGCATTCCCGGCATAAATGAACATAAAGTTACTCTGTGTGGAACGGAACATGGGAACCGGATAGTACTCTTGATTTAGGCGCACGCCATTTTTACCATCTTTGAATATGGGCTTCGCTGTCCCATCCAAGTTGTCCAGACAATACAATGCCGTATAGCTATTTCGATCATTGTGGTCTTCCCCATAGTTTGGATAGGCAATAAAGGAAATGCATTTGCCGTCCGGGGCCCACACGTACCCGCCTGCTTTTCTGGGTTTGGTATTTACTATGGGCTCTCCTATGGTTTTTTTGGCCTCGCAATCCAGAATGAGGAGCTCGTCAAAAAAATGGCCTTCCTTTTCCATGGCCATGGCCACATATTTCCCATCATAGGAGGGTTTATAATAAGCGATGTCATAGGTGCCATCCTTATAGACTTTGGGGTCGTACAGCAATTGGGAGCCGGTCCCTTTCTCCTGGCGATATAAAAGGTTTCTTTTGTCCTTGGCCCTTGATAAATAAAAGGTAGCACCGGATTCATTGTAAAAAATCCTGCGTGCCGGATCTTTTTCCTTGTTTTCCAAAGAATCGTAGTATGTGTAAACTTCACGGTACTGCGGTGTCCTATCAAAATAGGATTCCGTAATGGAATCTTGCGCTTTGAACCATTGTACAATGGAAGAATCGTTGATTTGTTCTAGGTTGGAGAACGCATTGGTGTATGGAATTCCATAATGCTCCTCAACCACACTGGTATTGGGGATTTCGGGATAATCAAACGTATGTGGTTCGTTTTTTTTGCATCCCGATACAATGAAAATAGTTAGAATGGCAAGTACTAAGGATTGTCTCATATACGGCAACATACTAAAAATCCCTATTTGTACATAGGGATTTTAGCGAAAAAAATTAATGGTAGTGTTAGTCGATCTTTTTTATTTTCCCTTTTTCGATGTCACCATCATCTCCGCCTCCTTTGATTTTTTCGATCTGCTTCAATTCGTTTTCCTTGAACACTGTTTTGATGTTTTTGATTTTTTCCATGATGTAATGGTTTTTATACGTTAATATCTTAGACAGGTCCAATCTAATGGATATCCCTGTTTGTAGTATAAAAAATTATCCTCATTTTATAAATTGCTGTTTTTTTGGTTTACAAATTGAGAGGGAGAGAAGTCGGGTTTGACATGCTATCCGTACTTTCGAATTGTCTTTAACGGATGCAATGGAATCATCATGATGCATGGTTCTGTATCATCATTGAACTTTGGATAGTTCTCTTGTCATTCATGTTCGGAAATGAAAGGGATAGAAAGAAAATAATAATGTCAATTTGGGCGGAACTGTTACAGTATGGCACAGGCCCTATAAGTTCCCTTATCCTGTAAAACCAAAAATTATGATGAGAAAATCTATTGCTCTTCAATTGGTATCGACCATTCAGCTGATGGGCCTGGTCTTTCTGTTATTTTTAAACTCTTGTAGATCACCTAAGGTGTTGCTCGATGCAGAGGTGAATCAAGAAGTGACTTTTGGTAAGGGGCAATGGATATTGGTCGATCCGATTTATGATAAGAATTGGGACCATTTTGAGGATTTGTACGTGGAAGGGTTCACATCCCTTATTGGTGATTCATTGCATACCATGAACCAGGTCAGACAAACCCATCTATTGCCGGAAGAACTAACTTTTGATCAATCAGGAAGGAGTTTGGAGGAGCTTGGGACGGTCTTGAAAGAGTTTGATTATCTGATCATGTGCAAGGCGCTGACAGTGGCAGAAGAAGCATCTTCCATTTCATCACATGAAGTAGGCCAAGGAGCGTCCGTATTCCATAATGAGGTGAAGGTCGGTATAGCCATATACGATCTGAAGGGGCAACTGCTCATTTCAAAAATCACTGGAACCGGAACAAGTCACGATGTTTCCAGTCCCGGTGATTCCTGGCGCCTTATGGATACTCCGGACGTGATTGCCCATAAAACACTACAAAAGATATTGGAACATTATGGATTTCGCTAATCCCTGTTCAAGATAAAGCCAAGGTTGACTTGTATCATGACTGGGAAAATCCCGGCGTTTCCCTTGGTATCGAAATAAAACTGAGGTCCTATATCAACTAGAAGCCTGACTTTATTAAAGGTACGTTGGATACCCCAAGTAGGCCCTACAGCAAAATCCAGATCGTCCGTTCGTGTTATGTTTTCCGCTATGGAAGGTCCTCGACCCATGGCCCTGAAAGAAATAAAATTCCCGGCATTGTGCATGATTGACTTTCCCTTGGCCTCCCTTGATTTTCTATTGTACAAAAATTTGTACTGTGTATCCAAGAATGGGGCTATCACATAGTTGAACCCATTATTTTCTATGGCCGTTATTTCATCATAAGCTCCACTGTACCCGATGCCGAGCCCAAAGCTAATAAGGGATTTGTTGCCCAAAGGAAGCTCATAATCCAATCCTGGATTGATAATGTTGACGATGAGCCTTTTCTGAAGGCCATCAGCACTCTGTCCGAACGCATAGGCACAGAACAAGAGCGCGATAATAAAAAGGTTGTATTTTTTCATGTCAATGGTGTGTTTGCAACTAAGATATGAAATCAGGCCATCTCAGATGGCCTGATTTCAGTCAAATCTTCAATGATGATGTTAATCTGCAGCAATGACCTTGCTGCCCTTTATGGTCCCGTTCCTTAAGGCCAAACCATAAATGTCCACTTTGGCCACATCATATTTTTTGGCCTTGAACTGTTTGAAGAAATCAAAATTTACATTGCCGCTGTCGATACCATAGCCCAGGGTCAAAAGAAAATTAAAGTCGAAGCGATGGGTTTCATTGGATTTTCCCCGTTTTATTCTATTCATATCGATTATTTCCATTTTATTATCGCTAAACCGGACAATTTTAACGGTCACTTTGTCCTGATTGATTTCATTTTTAAGGGAAGTCAGTGAGGTCTTGGTAATCTTGGCCAATAAATTATATACTGAAGAATTTAGGTTTCCCACGGTAAATTCTATTTGTTTATTGATGGTTTTTCCAAAAATGTCGTCGATATATATCTCCAAATCGATCAATTTTTCGTCTTCGCCCCAAACGGGCCAGTCTTTGGGTCTGGGCGGCTGTTGGCCGACAAGGACATTTCCTGTCTCCCCGTCATACACAATGCCCTTGTATTTATAAGTGACGTGCTTGGTTACCATCGGGGCATCGGGTTTCAGTACATAGTTATACGTAAATTTAACGGCGTTGATTCCCAATTGCACATATTCCGCGGTACTGGATTCGCTCCAACCGATCATTCTCTTCTTTTGATATTTCACTTTTGTCCCAATGGATGCCCATAGGAAATAGTTCTCGTTCCAAAACTGGGTCTGTACCCTATGGGTCGAATCGTGATATTCATTGCACTTTTCACGATCACCGAATATACTTTCCCAGATACTGTCTTCATCGTAGACACAGGTCCTAAACCCTTGTGGTTTTAATATAGGATAACTTGTGGCCGTTGGCGTACCACCTGAGGAACCACCTGTGGACCCGCCCCCAGAGTATCCGCCACCGCCTCCATCACAGCGATCTATTTCATAACGAGAAATTGCATCGGTGACCTGGACTACAGTTCCCTGTTTTGGACTAATGGATAAGCTGCTTTCGATTTCAGCCTTTTTTATCGCGCACCTATTGGTCAAACTTCTAGGTTTGAAACCTTTCTTATTGCCCAATTCCTTCAAAAACTCCTCCAGTTTTTTCTTGTCCTCCCTTTTACAAAAATAGAGCCCGTCCGTAGTGTACCGGTAGTAGGAATCACCGACGATAATACCTCTGTCCCTATCCAAAAGGGCTGCAAATCTTGGATCGGAGATAACCTCGTCGTCCAAGTCAATATCGTCATCGTCCTGACCTCCCTTTAAAGAATACAGGATGCCTGATTTCTGTAGCCTTCCCGATTTTTCGGAAAGAAAACTTTGTACCTCAGGAGATTCCAAATCATCAAAAACAGGTCTCAGGGATTGAAATCCATTTTCCGTGAGTTCTTGGACCTTAGCGTTGAATGTTGTTTTGTCCGTCTCCTCCAAGAGCTTGGCCAAGGATGCTTTATCCGTAAATTCAAGGGACCCTTCTTCTGTCAAATGGACAGCTACTTCAGTTGTGTCAGAAGGGGTTGCGGCCGTTTGCTCGTTCAAATCGAGTTGATCCTCCTTTTCACAACTGTGGAAAAATAAGACTGTACTCGCCAATGATAGTGTTAAAAATGCTTTTTTAATCATGTTGTTCAGCTTTTAAATAGTTATGGTAGTGTTATTGTTCAAGCCGAAACTAATGGTTAATAAAATTCAAGGCATTTTAATTTATGCGCATTTTATAAATTGCTTTTCTTTAGTTTTCTAAAATAGACCGCTGGGGTCACCCCGATCTTGGATTTTATGGCCCGGGCAAAGACATCCAAAGAGCTGAACCCGAACATTTCTGCAATCTGAATTGTGGAATGGGTATCGATGATGTGAGGGTTTTCCTTTAAATGGTTGATGGCATAGGTTACCCGAAGATCTTTTATATAATTGGAAAACGTTTGCCCCTTATAGGTGTTGATGATTTTTGAAAGATACGTTGTGTTTGTATTAAGGTCAGAAGCCAATGAATTTTGACTGGTTTTTTGGTCAAGATAACCAAGGTTAGTTTCCCATTTATCCAAAGCTTCTAGTGTGCTTTGAACAACCTCGGGGTCAATATCCATTTGAGCAATGTCATCTTTTTGGGGATGACGTTTTAAAGGCTCGACATCTTGATCCATGACCTCTCTCAATTTCTTTTGTGTCCTACTGTATTTGATAAAGTATAGTGCCAAAAGGGAAATGAGCAGGACGGATAAGAGGATGTAGTTCCGAATCGTTCCTTCTTTTTTTTGGATTTCGTCGGACAATACTTTTTTGGAGGCCTCTTGTTCGGGTAGGTCAAATTCAGTCCACAGGATACTGCGGATCTCTTTTTCAGCAGTAGTCAATATACTGTCATAATAGACCAATCGATCGGCATAATTCTTTACCATGGATTCCTCGTCTTTGGAGATGGCATCTTTTAAAAGGAATTGAAAGATTTCCTTCACATTGTCCATCAAAGGATAACCGTTCTGGTCCAGCAAGGAATCGATTCGCTTGAAATACGTCCTTTTTTTTGCTGAATTTCCGATTTTACCCTCGATCATGCCCAAATAAAAAAGGCGGTCCGCATGCGAAAGATCTCCGGTGCCCTTTACATATTTTAGTAGTGTATCCTTGGACTTGATATAGTTACCATCATAATAGTTTATTTGTGCATAGAGCGCACTTAAGGATTGATAGGTGTCCAGATCTTTCATCTGGGAAGAAAGGTCTAGACCTTGTTGGGCATAGTGTCGTGATGAATCGATTTTTTTGATCTGCAGATAACAACGGGCAATGTTATCCAATGTAATGAGTTTGGTCAAATCATAGTTATTGATTTTTTCTTCGTACTTATTTAAATAATCCAAAGAAAGCCGAAGTAGTGATATCGCTCTTTCTTGGTGGCCATATTCTCCTTTTATGATAGCTATGGCGTTGAAACAGTCGACTATCCGTTCATAATCATTGGCTTTTTTGGCAAACTCATAGGCGGTTACAAATTCCCTGACCGCTTCATCAGGCCTGTCGGCTTCATACAACAGACCTCCTTTGGTGTAATGCACTTTGGATGGGAATCCTTTTTCATGAACACCTGTGGATATCCCAATAGCGGAATCCACATATTTGATAGCCGAGGCAAAATCCTCTCCCCATACCCGTTTTCTATATGCTTCGGCAAGTTGTCCCGTATCTTTTGCATATTTAGCTTTGAGGATATGCGCATCAAAAACCTTTTTTGAATACATGGTGCCATATTCCAGCTCGTTTTCAATCCGATTAAGGGAATCGTAGGACAGTTGGAGTAGTTGATCTTTGCTCAAATCCTGTGAAAAAACCGTAATGGTCACCATTGACAATAAGAGAAATACTAGATAAGGCCGCATAAGATTGCTGTGTTTTTTAATAAGTTATATCGGACCATAGTCCTCTGAATTGGTAGAAAATCCTTTCCAATAGGGAGGCTTCCTGAAGCACTATTTTCGCCGTTCCCATCATTTCCTGTTTGAACTCGATTTCCTTGCCATAGGTCGTTTTTAAATGGGGCATCTCAACATATACGGAATAATAGACATCATCCCCTTTTTTTGGCGTTAAGGACATCTGTGCCACAACCCCCTCCAATAGGCCCCATTCCCGATACGGGTAGTTGTCCAATTTGATGATAACATCTTGGCCTTTTTTGATTTTGGCCGAATTTCTGATGGGAACTTTGCATTTGCCGATTAACCGGGCCTTTTTGTACGGTACCACGGTCAATATATGCTCCCCTTGGGATACCTGTTGATGGTTGTTCCAGATGTCAAAAACCGTTACTGTTCCAGAGACCGGACTTATTAGTGCATAGTTGTTTTCCCATTCATCTATTTTACCCTTCAATTCTTGCTTGGCCAATTGAAGTTCCGATAAATAGGATGATGCATTGATAATATCCCTGTTCAAAGATTTTAAACTAAGATCTTTCAGGCTTAGCGTATCCACCTGTAATGCCTCCAGTTCTTCCTTGATGGCATTGACCTTGTTTTGAGCGAACAACAGTTCTTGTTCGTTGCCATCCAATTGCTGCTGGGAGATCACACCTTTTCCAAGTAGGGCTTGCTGCCTATCATAACTTTGTTTGGCCAGGAAATAGTTTCTTCTTGCGGTCTTTAATTGTGACCGTTTGATGGCTATCTGACTTTTGTACCTTGCCAATCTTAGGTCAAGGTTCTTGCTTTCAAGTGCTTCCTGATCAAGGTTCAAATAAAGCAGATAGTTTTGGTATGCTTTTAAATATTTCTGATAGGACATATGCATTCCTACTTCCAATTCTAGATCACTGGGGAACTTTTGATAGAGTCCATCCAGCGTATGGGTCAACGTGGTGTCGTCCAATTGCTCCCTGAGATAAAATACATCCTCCCATTTTGAAGGGTTTTCCACGACAGCCAGAATCCCTCCTTTGTCCACTTGTTGACCTGCCCCAAAATTCATATAGACCAATTGGCCCCGACGCTTACTATAAAGAGCGACCGGAGGATTTTCACTGGTCACCAATATGTCTGCTTCAACTACTTCGTTGTATCGTATAAAGTAGGCAAGTAGCAACAACAAAATAAAGAAAAAGAAAAAAATCAGGTTTCCTCTCCGTACCATCCAGCTTGGGGGACGGTTCAAAAAGTCTTCCGAAAAAACCACTCTATCTTCCATAATCCACCGCATCCATTTGATATTGTACCAATTTCCAATACACTCCCTTTTTGCCCAGAAGGTCTTGATGTGTTCCTTGCTCTTTTACTATTCCGTTATCCAGAACGATGATGTTGTCCGCATTGCGGATAGTAGATAGTCGGTGCGCCACAATAACCACAGTTCTGTTTTTGTTAAAGGAATCCAGGTTGTTTAGTATTCCCTTTTCATTGATGGAATCCAACGAACTGGTGGCCTCATCCAAGAAGAAGTAGTCCGGGTCTTTGTATATGGCCCTTGCCATTAATATACGCTGCTTCTCCCCGCCGCACAATCTAATCCCATTTTCCCCGATCTTCGTTTTTGTGCCGTGAGGCAGATCATCGACAAAGCCTTTTAACATGGCATAGGATAAGGCCGTCTCAAAGCGATCCTTATCCAAGGGGGCCTTGGATTTGGATTCCGTTATATTTCGTTCTATCGTATCCTCAAAAAGGCTTCCCTCCTGCAATACCACGCCACAGTTTTCTCTCCAAACTCTAGGTGCAATACTTGATAATAGTATGTTGCCAACGGTAATCTCTCCCTCGGTGGGGCTATGAAACTGCAATAGAAGCTTGAGCAAGGTCGATTTTCCAGAACCACTGTACCCCACAATAGCGGTTACCTTTCCTTTAGGTATGGTTATGGAAACATGGGACAGGGCTGCCTTGGTCCCTGGAGGACCATATCTGAAAGATACATCGTGGAGACCAATGCTTTCGTGCGCTTTTTTTTCAACTGGGTTCAAATCATGACCCTCCGGTTCCTCGTTCCAAACTTCAAAAAGCCGTCTCAACGCCAATTCCGCTTTTTGGTAGTCCAATAAAAAAGCCATCATCTTGTTCAGAGGTACATTAAGCTGACCAATGATGAACTGGATGGCCAACATCACACCAAGACTGAAGACTCCTTCGATAACGGCATAGGCCGAAAGAAAAATAATGGCTATATTCTTTAGTTCGTTGATAAGTTGTCCTCCATTGGTCTGTAATTGATGGATTCTTAAGTTTTTTGATGTGACCCCAAACAGTTCCAATTGTGTGGCGTACCATTCTTTCTTCCGCCGATCTTCGGAACCATTGACCTTGATGTCTTCAATATTGTAAATGATCTGTAAGACCTTGGATTGACTCTTTGCACTGGATTTAAAGTAGGCAGTGTCCAACAAAGCTTTTTTCTTCATGAAGGCCAATGACCATAGCAAATACATCCCAGATCCGATGAGAAAGACCAAAAATATCCTGAGATTGTAATAGGCCAGCACAAAACTGAAAAGCAGGATGTTGAATATATCGAATAAAAAAGTCAAAGAACCATTGGTGAAAAATTCCTCGATCCGTTCATTGTCGTTGATTCGCCTTACCAAATCACCGATGCCCCTACCCGTAAAGAACGAAACAGGCAATTGTATCAAGCGCGTAAGATAATCATTCATCATCCGAATGTTGATCCGCATGGACATATGCAACAAGATCCAATCCCGTAAGATGGCTATGGCCCCTCTTGACAATACAAAGAATACCTGCCCTATCAGAATGACCTGGATAAAATTCAAGTCTTGGTTCTCGATACCATAATCAACAATACTCTGGGTAAAGAAGGGCAGGGCCAATTGGATAATGGATGAGAGCAAAAGCCCTATGGCCAATTGCCCGACCAACTTTTTATAATCAAAAAGATATTTTAGCGCATGTAGGAGATGATTTTTGTTTTCTAAACTGCCCAATTTACCCTTGATGAAAACATCCATCGGTTCCAAAAACATGGCAATTCCTTTCTTTTTCGCAGAAAGCCAACCTCTTTTAAACGCATCGGCACTTAGACTATATTTTCCCTTGGCCGGATCGGAGATATATACTTTAGTAGGGGTAATGCGATAGACCACCATAAAATGATTGCCTTCCCAATGAACAATGCATGGCAATGGGGCTTTCTCAATAAGGTCTTCCCATGTGATCAAGACCGAGAAAGTTTCCAAGTCGATTTGCTTTGCAGCTTCCTTTATACCTGCCAATGAAACACCTTCCCTATCAATATAGGATGCCTGTCTAAGACGCTCTAAGGGCACCTCCCTGCCATAGTATTTGGCGATGATCCTGAGGCATGTGGGGCCACAGTCCATCTTGTCCAATTGCCTATAGTTGGGAAAAGTGGTGCGAAACATGGTTAGTGTTTATAGTGCATAAATATAATGGATTAAGAATTTACAGTTGTAAAACAAGTATTAATCCTACGATAATCCCTGATAAATGCAGTTCAAATGTTAAAATTTGACCCAACTTGGGAACAACTTGTGAATTTGTTTTTACCCCGATTCCCAAATTTGAGGGTAAACTAAATGAAGAATTATGCCAGCAAATATTGTTACCCAAGAGGATTTGGAGCGATTTAAGGAATCACTTTTGGAAGAGATCCAAGAAATATTGTTGAAACACGACCGTATTACATTAGACCGATGGATCAAGTCAAATAGTGTCATGGGCAAATTAGGGATAAGTCCAGGGACTCTTCAAAATTTCAGAATCAATGGGACCATCCCTTTTTCCAAATTAGGGGGCATCATTTACTATGATGAGGAGGAAATCCATAACATCCTTATGGATAACAAGAATTTTATGTTAAAGAATCGGTCATGAAAATAGCCTTTTACAACATACAGAATATCTTCCACCGTCATATAGATTTAGTAGCTAGGTATCGTGACGAAAATAGATCCCGATGGATAGCGGAGTTTGAGACCCTGTTGACCCAGTCTGAACGTACCCAAAAACAATATGACAGAATGAGGATACTTTCCCATTTTTTGGAATTTGATAGCGAAGGACAGATACCCTATTTTACGATAAGGAACACCATGGGCCAGTTACGGATTAGAAAGGGTTTGGATGGGGAGATGTTCAAAGCATCCCATCTGACCGATTGGGAGGGGTGGGCCAAAGTTGACTCCATGCCCATCAATGAAATAGCTATCAGGAACAAGGCCAAGGTGATCAAAGAGACCGACCCGGATATTCTCGTAGTACTGGAGGTCGAGGACAGGGCCTCACTGGTCAACTTTAACCGACACTTCCTGTCTTCCATGAAAAATTCTCCCTATAGGGAAATTGTTTTTTTGGGAACCAATGATCCTTTCGGTCGCGGCATTGGAGTGATGGCCAAAGATGGGTTTGACCTCGAATCTATAAGGACCCATGTAAATGATCTTGATGGGGAAGACAAGCCTATATTGGATGTGGATCTACAAGAATACAGATTCAGGAGCAGTTCTGGTAATTGCCTCGATCTGCTGTGCACCCATTTCATCATTACAGGTGGCTCCTTCATGGAAAATCAAAACCGGCAATCTGAATATATTGCAGGACTACTGTCCCGAAGAGAAAAGGATTTATCAATTCATCAAATATTTATGGGTACCCTTAATGCTCCGATGTATAGCAGTTCCATTGCTCCCATCTTTAAGGAAACCTATTTAAGGGATATTACAAAACACCCCAATTTTATGGGTGACCTGGATAAGGGAAAAGATGCTGGGTACTTTCGGTTGGGGGCTTATAAAATGGGGGTCAATATCCAACAGCGGGATTATTTGATGTTGTCCAAAGAACTCTTTGGAACTGTGGAAAGCTGTGGGTTGGTCAGAAAGGGCATGTGGTTCAAAAAACAACCGCAATGGGATATTTATGAGAGTATCACAAGTGAAAGGGATGCAGCCAGTGAACATCCTTTGCTATGGTGTCAATTCCCGATATGATAAATATAGTTTGGTAGTGTATATTTTAAAATGCGTCTTATTACCATTTTAAATGTTCATAGTCGATATGGTCGTCATCGAGTTCCAAATCGGATGCATTGCATTGTAACCGCTTGGCCTCCTTTTCCAGAAATTCCCGGTACTCTTTGTGTTCCTCCGTAAAGAAAACACCCCGCTTGAGAAGCTCTGGAAGTTTTCTAAAGGCCATTTTCCCTCCACCAAGCTGTACATAATCTATATGTATGCCCCTCATGTACTGATAAATGGTATCATTGGCCCCATCCAATCCATCCTCAATGAACCCTATAAGGTTATTGGCGCCTATTTTATCAAATTCGTTCATGGCCCGTTCCAACCAAAATTCAACCTGTAATAGCAGTGAAACATCAAACTTGTTAGTTGGATAAAATCGCATGTTGTATTTAAGGGCCGATAAGGAAAACAGGAAATGGACCCATGAAATCTTGGTTCCGTAATAGGTGGCCCGTTCCATGGAAAAATGGCTGGATTCCCTTTTGTCCCTACTGCCCTCCTTAGCCTTCCTTATCTCATAGGAGAATCCACTGATGAGTTTGTCCCTGTTCTCAAATCCCTTGGCATTATGGTATTGCTCTTGGTTCCAGAACTTGCTGATCACCTCATATAAACAATCCAGATCTTCATAGGTACCCCATATTTCGGCTCCTATTCCTTTTTTTGTAGGTGTAATGTACAACATGGAAATTCTATTGTTTTATTGATACGATGCCAAGTTTGTGCTGGTTTGGGGAAGTTACATAAAAAACAAATTATATGAAGGACACCACCGGTACTTCATTGTTATTGAAGGCTACCTAAAACAGATTCTTTTTAAACTTTGGGCCAATGTCTAAAAACATCCCACAGTTCCCTACCTACTTCGACCACTATTTTTTTGAGTACCATAAACAGGCTTGCAAATAACTTTTTCATTCCATTATCTTTTTGATTGCCATTAAAATCGCCAATCCCAAGGCATTGATGTTTTCGTTACGTTCCAAATGCCGTGCCTCGTCCGAATGGGACAAAAAGCCCAGTTCCAATAGTAGGGCAGGGCATACCTTCTTATTGTCCCGCAATACTTGAAAGTTGGCCCGTTTCACACCACGACTCCGATAGCCCAGCTGCTGTTGTAAGTAGGTTTCCATGTCTTTCGCTATGGTGGTATGCCTTTTGGGGACAGGGCTATGATGCAGATAGATTTCTAATCCAGATGCCTTGGGATTATCGGCCTGATTGCAATGCAAGGAGAGAAAGAGGGCCGGTTTTAAGGCTTTGGCCAGTCGGGTACGATGGCCCAATGATATCAGGGTATCTGAATATCGCGTGAGATATATATCATAGCCATTGTCAAATAACATCTTATTGTACCGTAAAATGGCCTCGGCCAATTTGAGGGTCAGCTCTTTTTCGCTGAGGCCATTTATACCAGTGGCCCCTGAATCAATCCCGCCATGGCCGGGGTCCACAATAATGAGCATTTTTTGTTCGGTGTCCCCTTGTCCTGATGCATTGATGAAGATGGCAAACAATGTACTTAGGAGGAATATTTTTTTCTGTTCCATGTCCGTTTAGAATTTAAGTTTCATTGTGCAATCTGTAATGGTTCCCTGAAATCCCTTGGGATTCTTTAAAATTTAACGCTGCTACCCGTTAATTTTTAGCGTATAGCTATACTTTCCGTGGCTTCCCGATACTTTTCGAAAAAGTTTATTCATCAATCGGCCTCATCAGCCACAAAAACTGATATCATGAAAAAAACAATGTTAAGTACCTGGGCCATGCTCCTTATGGGCATGCCCGCTTTTGCACAGATCGGGGGTATCGAGGATTCGGTCAACGACATCTCGGATACCATCCGAACCATCTTTCCACTACTTCTAGGGGTCATCTTTTTGGTTGGATTCCTGTTCAATGCAGGCCATTTTTTTGGGGAGAACGCAGATCTCAAAAAAGGCATTACCCGCGTATTGGTGTTCGTGCTTATCGCGGGGGCCGTGGTAGGCATCTTTACCTATCTCATTGGAATCGTGGTCTGATCTTTCTACAGATCTCACAAAATTCATCTCCTATGAGAACGTATAAAATATATAAGGACATCCGTAAAGGGGCAAGGATATGGGGGCTGCCCATATCCCAGTTTGCCCTAATGATGCTCTCCATCCTGGCCTCTCTGCTCATCATCATCTTTTCCTTCAGTCTTATGGTCATCATCCTGGCCATGGTCTGGAATGTTTGTTGGTATGTAGGGCTGACCAAAATAGCCGCCAATAAGACCATTTTGGACTTCAAAAAGGTGTTTCCCAGTTGTATCAGCAATAAACCCGATAATCTATTGAACCATGTCGAAAATTAATATCGCCTTCCATCATCCCATTGTGGACATTCAGGATCATGTCGTATTTGCCAACAATGGTAACGTATTGGCTTGTTACAAAGTGCAACTGCCCGAGATCCATTCGCTTTCCGAAACCGATTTTGAGGGGTTGCACAGCAATTGGTTCCAGGCCTTTAAATCCCTTCCTGTCGGAACCGTGATTCATAAACAGGATAGCTACCTGAAATCCTCCTTCAATTCGGAATATCTGCGCAAGGATACTTTTCTGTCCAAGGCGACCCATGATTATTTCAAGGGAAGGGAATATATGGAACACCAGAGCTATTTGTTCTTTACTTGTCCCAAGAGGACGGGTTTCAACAATCCCAAATATGTCAATCCCTTTAAAAGCGTGCCCAAGGAACTCCCCCGCAAACTGGATGATGGGGTGAGGCAGTTTTTGGATGCGGTAAGCGATGCGGTGAATTATCTCAACAATGGACAGAAAATCCGATTGGAGCCCATGGTGCACAGCGAAATTTTGGACTTGACCCAAAAGCAGTTCAACGGACATAACCCCGATTGTGATACCGATATCGTCCTGGATGGTCCTAAAGTGGCCATCGGGAACCATCACTTTGATGTGCTGGCCATCAATAGCGAGTCCTGTTTTGGGGACAGCGTACAGACCAGTAAGTTCAATGCACGGTTTACCTCGGATGATTTTACCTTCCACCAGGGATTCATCGACGGTCTTGGCCTTTCCCTCAAGGAAAACCATATCATTAATCAGATTATCTATCTGGATGATAGGCACCAATGGAGAAAGCGGCTGGAGAAAAAGGTAGAGGAACTCAAAAAGAGTTCCAATTTTGGTACACAGAACAAGGTGGTCCTCAAAAAAATCGAACATATATTGGGCCAGATCAATAATGATGATCATGCAAGGATTGTTCGTGCACACCTCAATATCATCCATTGGAACCGGGATGAGGAGGAACTGGAACGTACCAACGCACAGATCAGGGCCGAGCTCAAGGAACTGGATATGGCACCCTATTACCCTTGTGGCAAGGAACGCAAAAACTATATCCTGAACAGTTTCCCCTATTTTTCCCCCAATTTCTCCAATGCCGATCTTTATGTGACGGATTTGAAGCATACCCTATGTCTTTGGATCAACACCACCAATTATAGAACGGACGGCACGGGAATCGTGTTCAATGATAGGGAGTCCAACATTCCGGTGCTGAAGGATGTCTGGGACGAAGGGAAAATGCGTATCAAGGCACGCAACTTTGCCATTTTTGCCCCGACCGGGGAAGGAAAATCCTTTTTGGCCAATAACATATTGAGGCAGTATTTTGAGCAGGGCGTCCGGCTGGTCATTATCGATCTGGGCGGTTCCTATACCAAGTTCGCGAGCCTCTATCCCGAGCAGTGCACCGTGCTTCGCTATGAAAACGGCAAGAGCCTTGGGATTAATCCCTTTTACATAACGGATAGCAATGATGTGAACCCCGAACGTTTGGAGGACCTTTCCATTTTCCTGTTCGAGTTAATGGGAAAGGGAACCAAGCCCCAAAAAGAAAGTTCGGTGGCCCTGAAGAAAATATTGCTGGCCTATTATAAGGAAAGCCAAATCGCTCTACATACGTTGGACAGTTTTTACCAATTTGTCAGCAGACAGCAAAGGGAACTGCTGTTCCGATTGCAGATCCACCCTGAATACTTTGATATCAAGGGATTCCTGCATATCCTCTCGGAATATGTCGGGGACGGACTCTACAGCTTTCTTTTTGGGGCCAGCGAAGATCGGTCCTATCGATTGGAAGATAAGCGCCTGATCGTTTTTGAGCTTGATGAAGTGAAGGACAATAAGGAGATCCTCTCCGTGATGCTCAAGCTCATCAAAACGGCCATTCAACGGACCGTATGGAGAAACAGGGAGGAGCGGGGCATCATCCTCTTTGATGAGTTTGCCAAACAGCTCAAGTTCGATAATGTGCTGGAAAGCGTAGAATTTTATTACCAGGCCATCCGGAAACAGGAAGGGGCCATTGGCATCATTTTACAGTCCATTAACCAACTGCCCCAGAACTCGACCTCGGCCAGTATCCTGGAGAATACCCAGATTATCTACAGTCTCCGTAATGAAAAGGGCTATGCTGCCCTAAAGGAAAGACTTCAACTATCCTCACATGATCTGGTCCAATTGAAATCCATCAGGAACCATCTTTCGGGACAACGTAAATACACCGAAATATTTATCAAGATCGGAAAGGAAAGCAACATATTCCGGTTGGAGGTTCCCCCGGAAGTATATGCGGCCTATCTGACCGAGGGCCCCGAAAACAAGGTCATCATGCAACTCTTTAAGAAAACGGGCTGTATGGAAACGGCCATCAAAAAATTCATTCATCAAAAATCAAGAACATCATGAAAAAAAGCAAGGTTACAACATTAAGTATCGCACTGATTTTTGCCTTCTTATTGCCAGGCGGTGCTACCGCCCAGGGGATGCCGGTTTATGACAATACCAATTTTATCACCTTGGGCAAACAGATCATTGAATCTGCCAAACAGACCTCTGAACTCTTGAAGACCGTGGAGTTTTTGCGGGAACAAAAAGAGCGTATCGAAAAGGTCAACGATGTCATCAAACAATTGAAGGCTGTCCGTGAACTGACACGGAACAATGAACGCCTTTTCGATATGGTCCGCAACGACCTCAGGGAAATCCTGGACTCCCCCCATATCCGTCCAGAAGAGGTGGAGCGTATCTCGAATGCCTTCAATGCTATCATTGAACATTCCCTGGAAGACCTGGAATTTGTAGAGCAAATACTTTCCAGTGATTTTTTGAAGATGACCGATGCCGAGCGGATCGCGGTGCTCAAAGAAAAGCAAATACGGTCCAAGGAAATGGTTGGCGAGATACAGCGTAAGGCCAAACGATACCGGGACATCATTTCCTTTCGGGCAATGCAGGCTACCATCAATAACCGTAAAACAAACTATTGATCATGGCCAGTGTAGCGTTAAGTATCGGATTGGAATATGTGGATGCGGTGTACGACACCATCACCGGAAGTGATTTTTCACAGTACACCATCACGGGCATGAAGGCCCTGGCCCTGCTGTTCTTTTTGATCAATATCATCAAGAAGTACAATGAGGGCGTCGCGGCACGTGATGGACATACCTGGGGATTGACCCCTATAGAACTGGCCAAGAATTTTGCAGTGGTCATTTTGGTCCTGTTTTCCAATCAGGTTTTGGATGCCTTTGATTCCATCTTGGTAGGTGTTGAGACCCAATACCGCAACACGGCACCCGATCTTTTACCACTGCAGTTACAGGATATTTCCATTGAAGAAGATGCCGGGATTATGGATGCTGCACGAAAGGGGATGGCATTGCTCTATGAGGCACTGGTCAGCCCCTTGTTCGGCATGCGACTTTTGGCGTTTATCATCAGTGTGTTCCTCTGGTTGTTGGACCTGTTCATCTATCCGCTCTTTTTGGCGGAACGCTTTTTTCTCTTGGGCATTATGCGCGCCTTTTTTCCCTTGGTCATTAGCTTGGCCGTCTTTGAGAAGTTCAGGAGCCTTGCCTATAGCTTTTTCAAACTTTATGTGGCAGTCTATATGCTAGTGCCCGCCTTTTTCCTGGTCAACATCTTTATCAATGCGCTCTATGGGGAACTGACCAACAATTTTTGGGTGAACCTCTTCGGAACGGACTATGGGAGCTCCGTGTTTGCACCTTTGGTGGAACTGGGTACCATTGGTTTTATCGTTTTTTTGAAATTCAAACTCTATCGAAGGGCGACCAGCTTTTCACTCAAACTATTTGGTGCCTAAGGCACGCTATAAAACTCATATGATATGAAAACAATGTATAAGAACATAGATGGGGTACTCAGGGCCAATCGTTTTGTGGTCCTGGCCGTGGTAACTGCATCGTCAATTGCCACGATCATTTCCGGTCTGGTATCGTACAGAATGTACCAAGAGACCAAGGGAGGGACGTTTGCAATAGGAACGGACGGGTCGGTCATTCCCTTAAAATGGGCCGAACAGAAAGAGAATCTTGAAGTGGAGGCATTGGCCCATTTGGAACTGTTCCATAACTATTTCTATGGTATTGATGCCAGTAATTATAAAAGGAACATTGAAAAGGCCCTTTGGCTCGGGGACAGTTCGGTGGACAATGTATACCGACAGAAAAAGGCAGATGGGGTATACAACAGGCTGCTGCAATATTCATTGGTACAGAAGATCATTTCCGTGGACACCGAGCTTGTCATCCAAGAAGGAATCTGTTCGTTCAAGACCGTTATGGTCTTTGAAATTGACCGTGGGGCTGTGACCGATACTTACGAGCTACGAACCTCCGGCCAACTTATCACGGTGGATCGGCATTTTCCCAAGAATCCCCATGGCCTGCTGATTACGGCCTATTTTGAAAATCAATTGAAAAAGGTCGATGACTTATAAAAACTACTGTTATGAAACTGGATAAAAAGAAAATCGTTTTTGGGATCGTCATCGGTTTGGTCATCGTTTTTATGGTGGTCTATTCCATGATTTTCCTGACCGATGGGGATGATAATGGTGCACAACTGGACCAACCCCTGGTACCGCAATTGGAAAAGACACAAAAGAAATATTCTTCCAAGTTGGAAGCCATCAATGACCTCAAGGAAGTAAAGACCACCAATGCTCCCAGTATATATGATGAGACGTTTATGGATTCCACGGGGCTGTTTGATCCTGACCTTATCGATAAGGAGAAGGCACAAATCGTGGACAGTATTTACAGATTAGGAAGAATCGATTATACCCAAGGGACATACCGGAAACCTGTTGAGGAAAATGAAGTGAAGATCAGTGCTACAGAAAAAGAGCCCGAACAGAAGACAGTGCCAAAACCAAAGGAGGTCACAAAACCTACGCTAGAGGAAATGGCCCTGGAGCAACAACTGTTCTTTGCCTCCAATTCCTTACCGAACAATTTAAATGGGGACAATATCATCATTCCGGCCATAGTGGAAATCACCCAGACCATTGGGGCCAATGATAGATTGGAATTTCGCACATTGAAAGATGTTGTCATAGATGGTAAGACAATTCCAAAGAACACTGTGGTATTTGGCATTGTGGCCTTCCAGCCCAACAGGGTGGCTCTGAACATAAATAATATCGACCATATTGCCATTAAACTAAAAGCGTATGACTATCGGGATGGGCTGGAAGGCTTGTATATCAAGAACTCGTTTAGGGCCGAACTGTCCAGGGAGATGATGGATGATGTCGTGGACGATATCAATGTGCCGGGAGTGCCCCAGGTCAAGGGCCTGAAAAACATCTTTAAACGGTCCAACCGAAAGGTCAAAGTAACAGTGAACAAAAACTATAAAATCCTATTAAAAGTCGTTCCGTAGTGGACATAAAAAAAAGTAAATCATGAAAAACGTATATATTATTTTGGGCTTGTTGTTGACCATGGCGGCCCAAGCCGGTAACACAAAACCATTGGATACCATTTATGCCAATGAGCACATGAATATGGCCCTTTTCTTTCCCTCGGAAATTAAACAAGGGATTGTAGGGAACGATAATTATATTTTTACCTATAACCGGGAGAAAAAGCAGACCTTGGGGCTGTTGAAAGCTGTACCAGGAAAGGACAGCAACCTCTTGGTGATCACACGGGATGGAAGTGTCTATTCCTATATTATCCGTTATGCCAAGGAACTTGAATACCCCAATCGGTTCATCACCGAGCAGGAACGTATCGGGACAGAAAGGCGGGGTATGGAGAAAGTTCCCAAAAAAGTGATTCCAAGGGAAACAGTTCAAGATTCCTCTGTCTCTTTTAAAAAGGTCAGGGAAGAGTTTCAGGAACCCTGCGAAACCTTGTTACAACTTCCCGAGCGAAAAAATAGCAAGAAAAAAGTTCAAGGCCTTTCACTGGCTGTCAAGAACTTGTATCATATGGAAAATCAAGTGTATGTCCAATTTGAAATAGAGAACTATTCCGGTGTCCGGTTTGATTTTGGAAAATTGGAACTGTTCAAGGTCAGCGGAAAAAAAGGGAGGAACGCCTCCCATCAGAAACAGGAACTCCTGCCGCTGTACAGGCACAAAGTCCCCAAAAAGGTCATTCATGGACAAACCATCCGATTTGTGTATGTGTTTCCTAAATTCCATCTGGACAAAGGGGAAAGAATTAAGATAAACCTTTCTGAAGAAGATACATCGAGGATAGTTGTATTGACTTTAAAATAGTGGTTTCCATATTTTAAAGCTAGTTCCTTAAAATGACCCTTATACTGATTTCGTTGGTACAACTATTGATATAAACGGTGCTTCCTTGGGAATCGATCGTTGTACTGGCACCAAGACTATGCTCAACACCATTCTTTACCGTCTTACATTCCACACTGGGACTTTTGCCCAATTTATGGACCTCTTCGGGAATGATTATCATAAAACCATCTGCACCCCCAATTTTCCAATCTTCAGGATCATATTCAATTTTGGTGACCTTCTTCTTGAGTTTATCAAACAGAAACGAAAAGGAGTTCAGGATAAAGGCAGCCAAGGCATACCCCCAGGGAAGGTGGATAAATGGCAGTAAACTTAGGAGTGTCAAAATAAACCATGCGGCAAATAAACAGTAGGAAAGTATGCCCAAATAATAATGGTTCCTGTTTAGTATTCTCACAATGATGCTTTTGCCAGCAATATAACCCAATTTGAGCAGTACGCAGTAAAGTCCTACGCCACAAAGGGCAAATTTGTATGTTTGTCGATTCCTGTAGGTGTTTTTTGCTGATAACCATATATTTACGACCCCGATAAAACAGACCGAATATGAAAATAAGGAACGGTAGTTACAAACTGTCCGACAAAAGATTCTGGGAAAAGATTAAAAAGGATTTCGGTGAAGGTGGGGGCGCATACGAACTCTATTGTATGCTTCCAAAGACTGAAATTGTTCCGGTACAGCGAATGCTCAAAACCGATGAGAGCGGTACGTTGTACATAGGTAGGGCAACCTCTTTTCTTGATAGGGTGATAGCGCTTAAGAAGTCCATATCTCCAGACCACACCTCCTCAAACCATGAATGTGGTGTCAGGTACAAGGATTCCAAAACCTTGCAGGAGAAGTTTCCCTATGAGTATCTTTATATCGAACTCCTCGGCACGGACAAGGGCATGGAACTGGAAAGGGAGAAATTGAAATCCTATGTCAGGGAATTTGGCGAACTGCCACCTTTAAACAGAGTGTCTTAAAAAAGAACATGAAGTCAAAAATTAAAGTTTCAAATAATGCTTATCTTGAAGGTATGACAAAACCGAAGAACATACAGGACTTGTTCAAACCAAAATACCTCTATCTAATCGAGTTGGCTATATTCGTAATCTTTGTGGCTATTTATGGTGTTTCAGAACTCTTTTGACCAGCTTAAAGATTCAGGTAAATACCCCTTATTTCATCAGACCTTATCCTAAGGTACTTTTTTGTTATGGCAGGACTTGGCTGGTTAAACAACTCAGGCAAATACGGTAAATCCCCAGCTTTTTTAAGGTTTTTGTGCAATCATTTCTTGTCTTTGTTGCTTAACTTACAATCACTTCCCCCTATAAACCATAACCAAATTTGATATGGGTATGTTTTTAATAATAATGGGCATAATCTTTCTTGTTCTTGTCTATCGCAATATGAAGGCAGGACTGGACAAAGATTGGCTGGTGTGGACTTTAACTACCATAGCCGTTTTAATCGGCGCTCTGTACCTCTCAAGTTACATAGACTGCCGAATCAGCAAAAGCGGTAATTGTGGAATGCTTCCGACACTGATTTGGATATATGTTGCTCCTATTACTCTGTGTATGATGCAGTTTGTTTATTTAAAAAGAGGTGGGATTTGAAAAGGTTGAAAAACATACCACGTAACAGAAAACCTACCAAGGAAGAGTACAGGGCCATTATCGAGCACGCTCGGGTTGATGCGAAATATGGCATGTTGCTGTACCTGCTCTGTCGCTGCCTTCAGACCAAAAAACCCATGTGGAGAACCTGGATGAACCTATTGAACCAGACGATAGACCGTATCAATTCACTGGAGGAGATAGATACTCTGTCAGATGGGGAACTAAATCTTATCGATGTCTTTCTTGCACGATATGATAAAATGGCAAAATGAACATTTTTGCAGGACGAGACCAATCCAACTACTAAAAAAAATATTTTACTCTTTCTAATACTTACAGTCCAAATAATGATTGCCCTGGTTTGGTGGATGTGGCGGATTACGGGAGCCTCTGTAAACAGCAAATTTGAACCACCGGACATTTTGTTGTAGCAGATTGTCGTCAGTACTTTGTTAGTTGTTTTGCTATGCTCATTCTTTTCAGGGTCAGCTCTGTACAATGCCCGTTTTTTGAACTATAATTAGGATTTGGGTAAAGCGCGCAGAAGGGTCAAGTACTTCTCTTCAAACTCCTATCCTATCCCGTTTCTGTTCTGTAAGGGATATGACTACTATCTATTTTTCGGGAAGGAGACTTTCATTCTTGTTTCACAAACAAACGTAACATTTTGTTGATGATCAATGATACAACCATTGGCATTTTTCGGCATCTCTTATAAACAAAACCATGGATTGTTGAGTAGTCTTAACCTTTAATTCATGTAGGGATAATACCACGTATTAAAATGAAATTTAAATTTACTTATCATGAAAACAATGATTTACAAAACACTCTTATTTATTACAATTCTAGTTGTTTCTTGTTCTGGTGACGATGATTCAAATTCGCAAAACGGTATTTCTGGCAATTGGGAACTGTCATATTACGAAACTACGGAAAGTGGAAGGGTGGAGTATCCGAAGGACGGGAAACCCGTGGTACTGAATTTAAAGGATGATGGTACCTATGACGGTGTGGCAGGAAACAATGAAATACTGGGCGAATACAGTATTTCGGAGGGGAAGATTACAATGACCTTATATACTTCTAAGATGGCAAATACCGAATGGGAAAAAATGTTCAAGGAGGCCTTGGAAACTGTGAGGGATGAAAGGGAATACATTTTACCATACAGTCTAAACGGAAACAACCTTGTCATGGACTATGGAGGTAACAATACAATGCACTTTATTAAGTACTGAAAACACATAACCTTAAACCAATACAACCATGAGGAGAATTTTATCACCCTTACTGATTTTTGGACTGGTATCCGCAGTCTTTGGACAAATAGAAATCAAGGAAAATCCATACACCTTTGAAAACAATAGCCTGAAAAATTTGGATGTGGAAAAAAGGGTGATGCTTTCACCTGGTAAAAGTATTGTTGCGGCATTGAGTGAGGACGAGACAGATAGTGCCAACGGTCTTCCTCCAAGGTTTGGACTTACGATTGAAACGAGCTTGAACTTGGAGAATTCAGGAACATGGGAGGAGCTCCCCGACGGATCGAGGTTATGGAGGCTCCAGATAAAAAGTCCATCAGCCAAGTCCATTAACTTGTTGTATGATGCGTTCCATTTGCCACCCGGTGGTCGGTTCCATGTCTATAATTCAGAAAGAACACAAGTGATAGGGGCTTTCACTGAACTAAATAACAAAGGTACAATCGATCGTCCTGGATTGTTCGCAACGGGTCTTGTTTACGGGGATGAAATAATCTTAGAATATTATCATCCCAAAGGTGCTGATTTGAATGCCATTATTTCGATAAACAGTGTGGTTCATGGATATAAACTGATCAAGGTCCTTCAACCATTTGATGATGCACAACTTGAAAAAGATGACAAGATTTTTGGGAGTGCACCTGCTTGTTTCGTTAACGTCAACTGTAGCCCGGAAGGAAACAATTGGCAAGATGAAAAAAAAGGTATTGCGATGATTGTTGTTGGAGGGAACAGGATATGTTCCGGATCCTTGATAAATAACCGTAGTTCGGATAGAAAACCTTATTTCTTGACCGCCAATCATTGTATTGGCTCCTTGGATTCAAATGGGAACACAAATGCATCAAATTGGATTTTCTATTGGAATTATGAATCACCTACTTGTGCTGATCCTGTTTCTGAACCTACTATACATTCTACTACTGGAGCAACTTTGAAAGCAAATAGGTCAGACTCGGACTTCGCTCTTTTTTTGCTTCAGGAATCCCCTTTGAGTGCATGTTATGATGTTTATTTTAATGGGTGGGATCGCACCACCAACCCAAGCCCGGGAGGTGTTGGAATACACCATCCCGCAGGCGACATAAAAAAAATTGCAACTTACACGATGGATCCTTACAATGGTTCATACTACAACAGCAATCACTGGAGAATAGATTGGGCAAATACCGCAAATGGTAAGTCGGGCACCTCAGGGGGATCATCAGGCTCCCCATTGTTCATGAACAATGGAAGAATTATAGGTCAGTTACACGGAGGTCCAGACCCATCATGTAATTTAAACACACTGAATTGGGATGAATATGGAAAAATAAGTTCTTCATGGGATGGGGGATCGTCCTCTCGAAGGCTGAGAGATTGGTTATCCCCAAGCTTCAACTACAGTTATATGTATGGACAACACTTCAACCCTGCCTCGATAGACCTGACTATTGATACGGCAGAATGGGAGGGTAGTGCCTTTTATGTTGCGGCACATGCCACAGGGGGTACCGCACCTTTTAAATGGTATATAAACGGGGTTTTGGTGGCCACTACAAGCTCCAATTCATTTTCCTATCGGTATCCCTGTGAGGGTGGGAGTTCAACCCTAGGGGTAGTTGCCCCAACACCTTGTGGCACTGCATCAAAAACCGCATATTACTACGAAGAGTGTAGTGGGGGATCACACAGGATGGCAGTATATCCAAATCCTGCCGATTCGGAGATAAACATTACATTGGCCAAAAATAATATCGGTTCCAGTATAAATGTTTTGGGTGTGCAATCTACAGAAGATTTTCGAAATGTATTACTGACGTTATTGGATTTTTCAGGAAACACTGTAAAGGAAATGATTTTAGATGAGCCGGGAGAACAAGATGTCAAAATGGACGTGTCTTCCTTATCAAAGGGAATATATTTCTTAAGAATTGTTGGAAAGAAATTGAACGAGACCCATACCGTGGTTATAGAGTAATACGCTCTTAATTAACTCAAATAACAAGGGAATTATCAAATTCTTTTGAATATAGGGTTTATGGATGTGTAAGGGTTCCCGAATTTTTCAAATGATTTGCCGCCTTTCGATGAAATGATATCAGTATAATATCAATTGGATATGCTTTTTACACCCCTAGTAAATGAATCCGTTTTTCTGGTTACTGGACGGTAGGCTGCCATATTTAGGGAAAACCTGGGAATCTATAAAGAGGAGAAACCGTTCATGGGTATGGACGTCAAACACCGAAACTAAGGGGATATTGATACTCTTGCCAATAAAGGGCCTTCAATTTTGATAAAAGAGACATTAGGATCAATCTAGGGAATGCCTGATACTAGGTCTCGGATGCCCGTCATGTTCCAATCTATAGGTTTTAATGGCAACTTTGCCCTTGAAAAGACTATGCCATACCGAAAAAGAAGCAACCCTACCACCATCCTCACATCTAAAAGAAAAAGATGTATGA
>CEQG01091616.1_pt1 | contig 57655 bp, 62 predicted proteins | sample 350301 | NCBI WGS metagenome assembly CEQG01 (sample SAMEA2621242, study PRJEB7988) | marine metagenome | isolation source: saline water (ENVO:00002010), including | reverse complement strand
TGTATTGCAACAAGGCATGGGTATCCATGTCGTCTGCTTTGGGTGTGGTCACTACCTTACCGCTCCAAAGTACGTTATCGCTCAATATAACCGTGCCTTTTTTCAGTCTGGGGAGTAATAGTTCTAGATAATTGGGGTAGTTTTTTTTGTCGGCGTCTATAAATATTAAATCGAAATCTTCCCTAAGGCTAGGAATAATATCCATGGCATTTCCTACATATTGAATGATTTGATCCCCCTGCCCGGAAAGATCGAAATACTTCCTTTGAAAATCGTACAATTCTTCATTAACATCAATGGTATGAAGCGTTCCGTTTTCTTGGATGCCTTCCATTAAGCACAGTGCCGAATACCCCGTATACGTACCAATTTCCAAAATGTGTGTAGGTTGTATCAATTTCGAGAGCATGCTTAACACCCTTCCTTGTAAATGCCCACTTAGCATGCGAGGCGCCAATACCTTTTGCCACGTTTCCTTGCTTAATTGCTGAAGTAATTCGGGTTCTGCTTGCGAATGATCCGTGGCGTAGGCCTCTATTTCCTTAGGCAGAAAATCCATTACCCTAAAATTCTTTTGACCAGTTTCTTTTTGGCTTCCTCATCATCACCGCAAAGCCATTGCAATACATTGTCTTCCCACATCGCATCGCACTCTGCTTCCGTAACAATTCCGCGATCACGGGCTAAGTCCAATATTTTTCCAGGATAGGAGGACTGCGGAACACTTTCCATTTCCCCTAACGGATAAGGATCGTCCAGTCCCATTAATACCTGTTTACTTCCTTGATTTTTCACCAAGAGTTGTAAAGACCCCGTATCATGCACTAAGGTGTCAAAAAAGATGTTTTTATGTCCTACGCTCTTTCTGGGATGAACCTTCCCCTCAAATAAATCGGGACGGCCATCAAAACCTTGGATTCGCCTTCCCAAATTAATCTGGGCCAATTGTCCGCCGTGTGCAAAACAAGTCCGCATGTTGGGGTATTTGTCGGCATAGCCATTTAAGGTTAAAAAGTGATAGGCATCGGCACATTGCGCCAACATCCAGATGAGGTGAAAACGCCATGCCGTATTTTCCAATTTAATGAACTTTTCACCGTCATAAGGATGAATCTCCACGGCAAGGTTGTATTTGGAAGCCATTTCAAAAATGGGCTCGTTTTCTTCATCAAAAATACAACGCCAAGTCCCGATGGTGTCCATATAGTGCGTGGGCAAACACAACAGCTGAAGCCCTAACTCTTCCACACAACGTTCAATTTCCCATAAAGCCCCTCGCACAAATCCCGGGTGTACTACAAAGCCGCAAGTAAATTTCGACGGATTCTCATGTTGGATCTTTGCATTAAAATCGTTCTGAAACCGTAACGCCTGCTTCATTTCCTCTACCCGAAGTCCGTTTCCGTACAACTGGGAAAGATTCAACACCACCGCATGATCGATCTTGTACCGCTCCATCCAAGCCAGTTTTTCGTCCAGGAAAAAGCTGGAATCGGTCACCGGTCGGCTCCAATCTTTTTGAAGCATAAACTTTCGGTCCTTGTCTACCCAAAAAATTCCCTTATCCTTCATAAATTGAGGGATTTCCTCTGGATAAGGCAATAAATGTGAATGACCGTTAATGCGAAGTTTACGTCTCATAGGTTGTTTGTTTTATGGGCGTGCCCCCGAAAATTCGGGGTCGGGCTTTCGCTGCTACACGGTAGCTAAGCTCAATCCCTCACGCGGCCCGCTTAAAATTACAAAGATTTTGTTCTTCCACCATCCACCGGAACGTTAATTCCGTTGATGTAGCCTGCTGCCGGACTTGCCAAAAATGCAATGGCATTGGCAATCTCATTAGGTTCCGCAAAGCGATGCGCTGGGGTGGTAAGCTTCATGGCTTCAGCAGTTTCTTCTTCTGTTTTCCCAAGTTTCTGCGCCTTTTTTTGGATTATTTCAGTAAGCCTTCCTGTTAAGGTAAACCCAGGAAGTACATTATTGACCGTAATTCCGAAGGGCCCTAATTCATTGGCCAAGGTTTTGCTCCAATTGGCCACGGCCCCCCGTATGGTATTGCTTACCCCTAGACCATCAATAGGTTGTTTCACCGATGTGGAGATAACATTGATAATCCTTCCGTAGCCTTCTTCCTTCATACCCTGCACAACATTTTGCACCAAGATATGGTTACAGACCAAATGCTGGGTAAAGGCTTTTTTAAATTCCCCAACTTCCGCGGAAAAAATAGGCCCGCCAGCAGGCCCGCCTGTATTATTGATTAAAATATGGTAGTTTTTGTTGAAAGTGGCTTCAATAAGGGTCGATTTCAACGCTTCCGGATTATTGAAATCGGCGATGATATAATCGTGTTCCTGTCCTTCATGGGTAGAAAGTGTGGCAACGGTTTCCTGAAGTTTTCCTTCATTTCGAGCCAATAAGGTCACATTCGCTCCTAGCGAAGCAAGTTCCAAGGCAGTGGCTTTTCCAATTCCAGCGGTACTTCCACACACCAAGGCGTTTTTGTTTTTTAGGTTTAAATCCATAAGCTTTTACTCATATTTTATACATACATTCTTTGCTTCCGTAAAAAACCGAAGCGCTTCAAATCCGCCTTCCCGACCTACACCACTGGCTTTAACGCCTCCAAAAGGGGTGCGCAAATCACGGTTCAGCCAAGTATTTACCCAAACAATACCCGTTTCCAACTGTTTCGATAGACGGAGGGTACGGTCAAGGTTACTGGTCCACAAGGTAGCGGAAAGTCCATATTTCACTCCATTGGCATAGGCCATAACTTCTTCTTCCGTTTCAAAAGGCATGAGGGTCACTACCGGGCCAAAAATCTCTTCTTGGTTTACCCTGCACTGTGCATCGGGCACTTCAATCACCGTAGGTTCTAGGTAGTATCCATTTTCATAACCTTTCACCGTTACTCGCTTCCCACCCGTGAGAATGGTTCCGCCTTCTTCTTGGGCCAATTGGATATAACTTTCAATCTTATCGCGATGCGCTTCCGAGACCACGGCCCCTAGGTTCACTTCCTCCATGGGATGGCCTACCTTCAGTTTTTGTACTTCTGCAATAAAATCTGTTTTAAACTTAGCATACAGGGGTTTTTCCACAAAAATCCGACTTCCGCAGAGACATATTTGCCCTTGATTGGCAAAAGAGGAACGTACAGTGGTTTTCAGCATTTGGGCATAGTTACAATCCGCAAAGATGATGTTGGGGTTTTTGCCGCCCAACTCCAGAGAAAGCTTTTTAAACATAGGAGCTGCGGTTCGAGCAATATGTTCTCCCGTCTGGGTACCTCCCGTAAAAGAAATTGCCTTGATGTTTGGATGCTCTATAATGGCTTGTCCCGCAGAAGGTCCTGTTCCGTGCACTATATTGAGTACACCTTTTGGTAACCCTGCTTCGGTTAAAATTTCACCCAATAAAAAGGCAGTCATGGGAGTCACCTCGCTAGGCTTGGCGACCACCGTATTTCCTGCGGCAATCGCGGGTGCTACTTTCCAAGAAAATAGGTACAACGGAAGGTTCCAAGGGGAAATGCATCCTACGACCCCAATGGGTTGCCGTAAGGTGAAATTTAGGGTATTGAGTCCTACACTTTCATGGGCATCACTCGAAAATTGGGTAATGGCATTGCCAAAAAACCGAAAATTGGCCGAAGCACGCGGAATATCCACACTTTTGGCTAAACTTAAGGGTTTTCCGTTATCCATAGACTCCGCTTCAGCCAGACGGTCTAAATGCGCTTCAATTAAATCTGCTATTTTGAGTAAGATGCGGCTGCGCTCTTCGATAGTTGTAGCACTCCAAGATGAGAAGGCAGCCTTAGCGGCTTGATACGCTTTTTCAATATCTTCAACGGTGCTATTGGCAATTTGCCCGTAGACCCTTCCTTCACTGGGATTGACGTTGTCTATCCATTCATTTTTTAAAGGAGGCGTGAATTCACCATTGATGTAATTCAGGATTTTGGACATGCTATAAAGGTTTGTAGGCCATGGCTTTAATTTCCACTAACAAGTGAGGGTGCGGTAATTGGTGCACCGCTACCGTAGTTCGCGCAGGTCCCGTTTCCTTATCAAAAAACTCACCGTACACTTCGTTATAACCGGCAAAGTCATTAATGTTCACCAAAAAGGTAGTCACATCCACAACATCGGCTAAGCTGGCATCTTCGGTAGCAAGATAATCTTTTATATTTTCCAGGACCGCCCGGGTTTGTTCTTTAATATCCAATCGCATACTGCCCATTTCGTCTACTTGGTAAACACCCGCAAAGGTATTATCGGGCAGCCTGGAACTCGTGCCGCTTACAAATAAATAATCCCCTGCACGCTTCACATGCGGATAGGCGCCACGCGGATTGGCTTTTCCTTCTACGAGTCTACTTTTATTGCTCATCACTTATACGTTTTTAGCTACGGCATCGTCGTGTAGGATGTCGTTGGTTTCTTTAATTACTAAGGCTAGTTTTTCCTCTAAGGTCATGGCTTCCGTAAGTTGGCCATCGTCCAATAGGTTGAGGATGGCTTTATCTTGCGCCCTTCCCCGTTGCATGGCTTCGGAATAGGGGATGTCTTCGTTAAAGGTCACCAAAGAATATTTACTGGAATAGGCTTCCGGTAATTGGGTTTCAAAAGCAATTTCCAATTTTCTTTTCTGCTGAAACAAGGCACTTGCAGTGTGTTCTTTCATTTCATGGAAGTTATCCACGGCCAAATCGGCTATGGCATCGGTGTCTTTTTTACGGGCTTTTTCATATTCATAAAACACCCGTTCCCAGTCGCCTTCATATTGTTCCAATACTTCATCAAAAACCACGACATCTTCAAAGGAAGCATTCATTCCCTGTCCGTAAAAAGGAACAATGGCATGAGCGGCATCCCCTAAAATAAGGTTTTTTCCGTAGCAATGCCACGGCGAACATTTAATAGTACCCAGGGTTCCCATAGGATTTTCAAAGTATTGTTCGGCTAAATCGGGCATCAATTCCAGAGCGTCTGGAAATTCTTTCTGAAAGTATTCGGTTACGCTTTCTGGAGTGTTCAGGTTTTCAAAGCTGTAATCGCTATGGTCGTAAGGAAGAAATAGCGTTACGGTGAAACTTCCGTCGAGATTGGGAAGTGCGATGAGCATATCTTTTCCGCGGGGCCATATGTGTAAGGCGTTTTTGAAGGTTTTGTATTCGCCTTCTTTGGTAGGTCGAATCTCTAATTCCTTATAGCCATGACTAAGCCATTGTTGCGAAAAGCTGAAGCGAAATTTTTTATGTTCGAACATGCTCTTTCGAACCGCTGAACCCGCTCCGTCGGTTCCCATCACGATGTCTGCGGTTATGGTTTCCGTTTCTTGGGTCGTATGGTTTTTGAAATGTCCTGTGGCGTTTTCCAAATCTATTTTTCTGCACCCTAAGTTGAAAAGGGTCGTCACATTAGGCATTTCATCCAAGGCATCCAACAATAGCATGTTCAATCCAGGGCGGGAGATGGAATTAATGTATTCGCCTTCACGCCCGCTATACGGACTCAAAAAAGGGTCGCCATTTTCTGGGTGAATCATACGGCCATTCATAGGAATACAAAGCTCCAAGGCTTTTTCCTCCAAACCTGCCAATCGAAGCCCTTTAAGTCCTCGATCGCTCAACGCTAAATTAATGGAACGCCCTGCATCTTGCGTCACCTTCCGGAGGTCGGGGCGTTTTTCGGTGAGGGTAATTTGGTAGCCTCTTTGCGCTAAGCGAAGTGCCAATAAGCTTCCGCAAAGTCCGGCTCCTACAATTAGAATATGCTCTTTTGTTTGCATTACAGTGTTTTTTTCAATCGTTCGACAAATTCAAAAACATCCTCAAAGCTATTATAGAGTGGGGCAGGGGCTACCCGAATAACGTCGGGTTCGCGCCAGTCACTAATCACTCCCGCTTCCGTTAATTTTTGGTGTAAGTTTTTATCGGCATTCTTTACCTGTATGGATAATTGGCAACCCCGGGCTTCAGGATTTTTGGGGGTAATCACTTCAATTCGATCATCCTGTAATTCGTTCAGTAAAAATTCCAAATATCCCGTAAGTTGAAGCGACTTTTTCCGAAGATTCTCCATTCCAGCTTCTTCAAATAAATCCAAAGACGCCCTAATGGCCGCCATGGAAAGAATAGGGGGGTTGCTTAATTGCCATCCCTCGGCTCCGGGAATTACGTCAAATTCCTGACGCATATTGAACCGAGTGCTTTTGTTGTGTCCCCACCATCCTGCAAAACGGTTCAGGTCTTTGTTTTGTGCATGTCGTTCATGGACAAAAACCCCGCCCAAACTTCCTGGGCCGCTGTTGAGGTATTTGTAGGTACACCAAACGGCAAAATCGGGTCCGTTTTCATGCAGCTTCGGTAGGATGTTTCCAACCCCATGGGCTAGATCAAACCCTACTTTACAACCGTGTTGATGACCTAATTGAGTGATTTCTTTGATAGGGTACCATTGTCCTGTATAATAATTGGTGTTCCCAATCATGAGAAGCGCTACTTCATCCTGATGTTTTTCCAGTAGTTGCTCCAAGTCTTCCAGTCGGCAGAGCTCTTCCCCTTGGGGTGGTTCCCAAAGTAGTAATCCTTCCTTAGGATCAAATCCGTGAAATTTTAACTGACTCTCCACGGCATATTTATCACTGGGAAAGGCATCTTTTTCAATAATGATTTTGTAACGTTTTGGGGTAGGTTGGTAAAACGAAACCATCATGAAGTGCAAATTGGCGGTGAGTCCATTCATAATGACAACCTCTTCCGGTTTGGCTCCTACGATATTTGCCATGCTTTGTGTTAAGAACTCATGGTAGGGCATCCATGGGTGTTTTGCTTCCGTGTGCCCTTCTACGCCTAGTTCGGCCCAATCTTTCAGTTCTTCTTGAAGGTAGGTGGCGGTTTTTTTAGGTTGTAGGCCTAACGAATTCCCGCAGAGGTATATTTGTGGATTTCCGAAGGAATCCTTTGGAAAATGAAACGCATCCCTAAACTTTTTTAATGGGTCCTGAGCATCGCACTTTTGGGCGTATTCCAATGAGTTTTGGTACATCTTATTCAATGTGAAGGTTGGTAAAATACAACTGAAAGTTTCCAGTACTGTCTTGGTGTTTGGTTGCTAGTTTGATATCATTAAAATCTTTGTTTTCCATCCAGGTAGTTGCTAGCGAGGGGTCTTCTTGATTGCCTTTACGGAAGGTCCATTCTTTAATTAGAAAGTCGTCGTTATAGTAAAAGTCATAGGCATCCCCAGGGGTGTAGCCTCCTTCGTCACCGTACCTTATCGTTAATTTGTGTAAAAGTTCCTTGGAAATAGGTGCTGTTGCTTTGTCTTCTTCAGTATAACTAATTCCTTCATCCCAAACCAATTGAAAAGGAGCCAGTAACCAGTATTTATCGTTTATAAAGGCTTGGTCTGCTTTTATTTCAAGACTGTCTTTAGGATTTTTGTGGTTATAAGTAAGTGTGTCGGTAGCTGTTTTATAAGTAACTTTTCCCGTTTTGGGCTCCCATGTATAAGAACGCTCATAATGGTTTTCACCGCGATCTACGTTAAAGGTAAAAGCGATACTATTTACTTGATCCCAATACTCCAATCCGTAGTGGTGAGCAATGGCTTCGGGAGTGGTTCGGGTTTTTTCGGCAACCTCTTGTGAGGGTTTTTCGGTAGTTTCTTTGGTGATTTCCTTACAACCTACCAAAATGAACAGTAGCAATGGGAAAAATGCAATGCTTCGCATAGGAATATGTTTTCCGTAAAAATACGGAAAGTAAAAAGGGTTTCATAATTTCAACTCTATAAAAAACAACCTGTCTTTATATCGTTTTTGAAAATTTGAAAGAGCGTATTGAAATTGCGCCACTTTTGTTATTTTTATAGAATGGATACGATAAAAAAATACACTCATGACGGGGTTACGGTAGTTTGGAAACCACAGCTCTGTATTCATTCGGCCAATTGTGTAAAAGCGTTGCCTGAAGTTTTCAAACCAAAAGAAAAACCTTGGGTGCAACCTGAAGGAAGTACAGGAAAAGCTATTATAGATGCCGTAAAAAGATGCCCTAGTGGAGCTTTGACCTATGAAACTGAACAGAAGATAGCGGATACTTCAGAAGAAAATTCAGAAAACATTCAAGTAAATTTGATCGATAAAGGCCCTGCTATTATCATAGGGAATTGTACCATTACCCATCCAGACGGCACTACCGAAGTTCGTGAGCGTCGTGCTTCTTTTTGTCGATGTGCCAAGTCGGCCAATTTCCCGTATTGTGATGGCTCCCATAAAAATGCTTAGATGGACTTGCGAATTTTGGATAACCCTGAAAAAAAGCGTTTCGAAGCCCCTATAGAAGGTAAGATAGCTTTTATAGAATACATCCGGGCAAAGGATGCTATTTACCTAACCCATACGGAAGTACCCGAATCTTTAGGAGGTAGGGGAATAGGAAGTGCTTTGGTTAAAGAGGTTTTACAGCAAATTGAAGGGGAAGGTTTGCTGTTAGCACCACTCTGTCCGTTTGTAGCGGGTTACCTTAAAAAACATCCCGAGTGGCAACGACTATTGGCCAAGGGGTATCATGTATAAATGAAAGCGGTTACGAAGTTTGTCTAAAATGTGATGGCTCCTATTAAATTAGGGATGGTTTATAAATTAGTGAGTTTAATTTCTGTTTTCTTTCAGTAATTCTGGATATTTTTTCTGAAATTTTTTCAACCTGGGGATGGATACATTCTGAATGTAAGGGTGGTCGGGATGTAGCTTTTCAAAATCCTGATGATAAGCTTCCGCTTTCCAAAACTTCTGAAAGGGCAATACCTGTGCGGCTACTTTTCCTTCGCCAAGCTCTTTCTCAATAGCTGAAATTTTAGTGTCAATAATTTTTTTCTGTGCTTCATTTTGATAAAAAATGATACTTCGGTACTGACTCCCATTATCTGGGCCTTGTCCATTAATTTGGGTAATATTTTGGGACCCGAAGTACACTTCCACCAATTCCTTAAAAGAGATGATGTTTGGATCGTAAATTACTTCTACCGCTTCTGCATGACCGGTTCTTCCCGTATTGCTCTCTTCATAGGTGGGATTCTCGGTGTGACCGCCACTATAGCCTGAAATGGATTCCTTTACCCCTTTCACGCTTTCGTAAATTGCTTCTACGCACCAAAAACAGCCACTGGCAAAATAGGCCCTTTCGTAACCCTCTTGTGAAGGCACTTCTACCGGGGTTTGTTCTTTTTGTGCTACTGCTTCCGCTGTTTCGTTTTTTTTATTTGCATTTCCGCATGCAATAAACATTGTCGCAAATAAAGTGATGAGTACAATAAATGACTTTTTCATGGTGAATTTTTAATGATTTCTCAACGCGTTGATCAATTCTCTTTTATTCATTTTTGAACGTCCGGAAATGTCTACCTTTTTTGCTTGTTGGTATAGCTCTTCCTTTGTTCGTTCTTCATATTTTGGGGCTTTGCCACCTTTCTTTCCGCTATTGGGAGTATTAGCAATACGTGCTGCCTTTTCTTTAGACATTCCTTGTTCGCGGAGTGCTTCGTATTGCGCGTCGTTTTTAATGCTATTTCCGTGATCTTTCGCCATAGTAAGTCTAATTTATAGGTAATCCTTACAAAAAGTAATAAAAAAAGCCCTCACAAACTGTGAAGGCTTTGTTATAATTTATACAATAGCGTATTATTTCACTTTTTTGAAAAGCTTGTCCATCTTTTCCCTTTCTTCTTCAGCTAGGGCAGGGTCCACTAGAATTCTTCCACTGTGCTCATCGGTAATGATTTTCTTTCGGGAAGCGATTTCCATTTGTACCTGTGGAGGGATGGTAAAGAAAGATCCTCCTGAAGCACCACGTTCAACGGGTACTACGGCAAGTCCGTTTTTTACATTGCTTCGAATTCGCTTGTAAGCTTTTACCAAACGCTCTTCAATATTTTTCTCGTACTTTTCAGACTCTTTAATTAAAGCTTCTTCTTCCTTTTCGGTTTCGGCAAGGATTTCATCCAACTCCCCTTGCTTGTGCTTCAAGTGTTTTTCACGCTCTTCTACACGTTCTTTGGTTTCTTCAATGACCTGCTTCTTTTGTTCTATCTGGGCTTTGAATTCCTTGATGTGTTTTTCAGCCAATTGAATTTCCAACTCCTGGAATTCAATTTCCTTGCTCAAACTATTGTACTCACGGTTGTTACGCACTTTGTCTTGTTGCGAGGTGTATTTTTTAATTAAAGCTTTCGCTTCTTCGATCAGGTTTTTGCGATCCTTGATATTTTCTTCAATGGTTTCAAGATCGGTATTCAATTTATCCAAACGGGTGTTTAAGCCGGCGACCTCATCTTCAAGGTCTTGTACCTCCAAAGGAAGCTCCCCACGTACATTTCTAATTTCGTCCACACGCGAATCGATTAATTGTAAATCGAATAGCGCTCTTAACTTCTCTTCTACGGTGATTTCGGTTTTCTTTGCCATATTTTAGTAATAGCTTATAGGATTGGTGTTTACTTTCGATAAAACGACTGCAAAATTAGTAATTTTTTTGGTAAGGTGTGCAACTAAAAGCTCTTTTGTGTACTGTTCGCTCTCATAATGACCTATATCTGCTAAAAGAAGCTCTTTTTCTGCAGCAAAAAAGTCATGGTATTTCAAATCGGCTGTTACAAATGCATCCGCCCCTTGCGCCTTGGCGGCGCTAATGGCAAAACTTCCACTACCGCCCAAAACCGCTACTTTCTGAATTGACTTTCCAATTCTTTCTGAGTGACGAATTACCCCGGTATGAAACGTATTTTTCAGTTTGCTTAAAAATTCATCTTCCGTAAGCGCTTCAGCAAACTCGCCAATCATTCCCATGCCAATATGTTGATGGGCGTTTTCCAAGGTCGTAATTTCATAGGCCACTTCTTCGTAAGGATGGTTTTTATGAAGTGCCTGAAGCACTTTTTTCTCTAGATGTTTGCTGAAGGTAATGCCTATTTGGGTTTCGGCTCCCTCGTGGGTTTCCCCTTTTTTACCAACCACGGGATTGGAAGCTTCATTCCCTTTAAAAGTACCTGTACCAACTACATTAAAACTACAATTTTCGTAATTCCCGATACCTCCCGCTCCTACCGAAAATAGGGCATTTCGCAAGTTTTCAGCTTCTTTGGAAGGAACAAAGGTGACCAGTTTTTTGATGGTGCCTTCCTGTGGAAGCAGGATGGATATGTTTTTTAAGCCTAACTTTTCACAAATTTTAGCATTGACCCCGTTCCAGGCATTGTCCAGTGCCGTGTGGATGGAAAAGATGGCTATGTCGTTTTTAATAGCCTTTAAGACAGTCCGTTCTACATAATTCTTTCCCGTAAGGGATTTTAAACCTTTAAAAATAATAGGATGGAAGCTAACGATAAGGTTGCAATTGTGCTCTATGGCTTCCTCCACTACGGTCTCCAGTGTGTCCAAAGTAACCAGGATTCCTTGTACTTTTGTTTGATAATCCCCTACCAATAGCCCTGTATTGTCAAACCCTTCCGAATAGGATAATGGCGCCAGTTCTTCTAGGGTGGCAATAACCTCTTTTACCGTCATATCTTTAAATTTTAGTGTAAAGATAAAAAAGTATATTTTCGTGCTATGAACTTTCGGAAATTCCTTTATCCTTTTTCGATTTTGTACGATGGCGTAACCTCGCTTCGGAATTATGCCTACGATAAAGGCTGGAAGGAAAGCACCGAATTTGAGGTCCCGGTAATTTGCGTAGGAAATCTTTCGGTAGGAGGAACTGGAAAATCGCCCATGGTAGAACTTTTGGTTCAATTTCTAAAAGAAGATTATAAAGTAGCTGTGCTAAGCAGGGGATACAAGCGGAAAAGCAAGGGCTTTTTAAAAGTGACCGAAAGCGCTACTTCCGAAATGGTAGGCGATGAACCGCTTCAGATAAAACGAAAATTTCCTGAAATTACGGTTGCTGTCTGCGCTAATAGGAGGGAAGGGATACAGAAACTTCAAGGAAAGGCCGAAGTAATTCTGTTGGATGATGCCTTTCAACACCGAAAGGTAAAACCAGCTTTCAGTATCCTGCTTACGGCTTTCGATAGCTTGTTTATTGAAGATTATTTGCTTCCGGCAGGGAACTTAAGGGAATCTCGAAGAGGGGCTTATAGAGCCGATATTATTGTGGTAACCAAATGTCCAGATAGGGTTCCTTATGCGAAATTACAGGAGATTCAGTTTCGGATGCAGCTAGACCCAGAGCAAAGTATTTATTTTTCCCGAATAGGATATGATCCTTTCATTTATGGAAAAACAGAGCAACTTCCTTTGGATTATTTAAAAGGAAAACCATTTACTTTAATTACGGGCATTGCCAAACCACAACCATTAGTCAATTTTCTGAAGGGGAAAAAATTTGAATTTCAGCATAAAAGATTTCCCGATCATCATCATTTTTCAGATTCAGAAATAAACACTCTGCAAAGGGAAGAATTGATTCTTACTACAGAAAAAGATTTTCAACGATTGTCGCATCGTATTCAAAAAAAAGCCTTTTACTTCTTACCCATTAAAACAGAAATTCTGCACGAGCGGGAAGCGGCTTTTAAAAAGGAGGTTTTGAACAGGTTGGAATATTATCGAAAATTTTAACTTTCAATAGGGAGTTTCTGACTTTCCAGAGTGCGGTAAATTTTCTCAAAAAATTCTTCCGTCTTAAACGGCTTTGGGATAATTTCGTTAAAACCAGCACGGTAGAAATCGTCCAGGTTCTCATCAATGGTTACCGCTGTAAGAGCAATAATAGGGAGTTGTTTGTTGAACTTTCTAATTTCTTGGGTGGCTTCAATACCGCTAATGCCCGGCATGTGAATGTCCATTAAGATGACATCGAATGTGTTTTCCTTAACCAACTTAATGGCTTCCATCCCATTGTCTGCCACAGTACAAACCATTTGATTCTTTTCCAGGATTTTTTTGGTAATCATTTGGTTGATTTTATTGTCTTCAACAACCAATACCTTTCTGTTCTCCAATGATGCGTAATCAATACTTAATGCTGCGTTTTTAGGGGAAGTACTTTCATTGTATTGTTCTGCCACCTGGAATTTAATATCAAACCAGAACTTGGACCCTTTTCCTAACTGACTTTCCAATTGGATCCTACTCCCCATAAGCTGTAAAAGGTTCTTGACAATAGCAAGCCCCAATCCCGTTCCTCCAAATTTTCGGTTAATTTGTAAAGAGGCTTGAGAGAAAGACTCAAAAATACTCTTTTGTTTCTTTTTGGAAATCCCAACTCCATTGTCCTCTACCTCAAAATGGAGGTGCACTATATTGCTGGCATCTTTTATCTTTTTGACCCGGATAAACACATCGCCATTTTGTGTAAATTTTAATGCGTTTCCAATAAGATTGATAAGAATCTGTGAAAGCTTGAGTGGGTCACCCACGAGTTTTTCCGGAATCGACTCATCAAATTCTAAATGTAAATTGTTCTTTTTGTCATCGGCACTTTTCTTCAACGCAACTAATACGTCGTTAATTCGCTTTTTTAGATGAAAAGTGGTTTTTTCCAATTCCACTTTGTTGGCTTCCAGTTTGTTTAAATCGAGTATGTTGTTGATAAGCGATAATAGGTACTCTCCTGAAAATTTTAGGGAATTTAAGTGCTCTTTTTGATCGGGTTTAGGATTCTCTTCCAACAATAGATGGGTCAAACCTGTAACCGCATACAGAGGGGTTCTTAATTCGTGGGTAATGGTAGATAGAAATTGTGCTTTGGCAAGGGAGGCTTTTTCCGCTTTTTCCTTAGCCAATTGAAGCTCATTGTTCTTGTCTTGTAAGAGTTCGTTTGCCTTGGCACGAAGATTATTGTTTTTGTAGAGCGATAATGTTAATAGGGAAAGAATAACAATAAGTGCAATACTTAACCCAGTGGTCATCTTACCAAAATTGATCGATTTTTTTTGCTTATCAATTTCAGTTTGTTTCTTATCAAGTATTTCATTTAGATTCAATAAATCGGTTTCGCTATCGATACCAGTCGAAATAGCGGCCAAATAGGATTGCGTAATTGAATCATTCCTTTTTTCGTATATGTCCAAGTTTTCTTGGGCAAATTCAAAATTGTTTTCCCGTAACGCTATGTAGGAGGCAATTTTGTAGCTATCTATTACAATTTTAATTGCATTGTTTTTTTTGGCAATGGCTCGGGCTTCTTGAAGTGCTCCTTTTGCTTTAGTGAGATTGTCATTTATTTCGGAAGGGTTGGCATTCAACAAGGCTTCCGCTTTTAATAATTTTGCTTGGGCTTCTTGATAGGTCGCATTTTCTAATTCAAATTGCGGGATAGCCGCATCCAAATAGTTGATGGCAGAAGTATAATTGTTTTTCTTCAATTCTAGAATTCCGAAACCCAATAGCACATTGGCCCTATTTTTTTCATTATTCTTACTGCTAAACCAATTATCAGCTTTTTTCAATTGATTTTCTGCTTCTGAAAACCTACCCATTTGACTGTAAATGAGGCTCAATAGCGTATTGGCTTCAGCCACTTTTTCTTCGTTCCCAGTATTTTCCAAAGCATTAATAATGCGTTGGGTTTCTTTGGAAGCTTTGTCATAGTTTTGAAGCAAGTAATGTAACTGTGCAATACTGAATTGAATGTCCAACCGTTGGTTCCTAAAAGTTGGGGAAGCTGCCATTTTGTAGGCCTTGGAAAGATCTACAATAGCATTTTCGTAATCGTGAATTTTAACAAAATTACGCCCATTTAAATGAAACTTCTGAATGAGTTGTAGTGTATCCTGTTGGGTTTGTGCCAAACCACAAAAAGCCACTAAAAAAAATAGCAGCAGCGGGGGGTATACAATATGCTTTTTGAAGTGGTAACTCATTAATTATAAACGTACTTCGCCGATAAATATACTCATTTCCTCGAAAATTGTAAGATTAAATCTACAATTCTTGATGAATACCCTACTTCATTGTCATACCAGCCAATGATTTTCACCATCTTTCCAATTACGGAAGTCATTTCCGAATCAAAGATGCATGAATGGGGATTGTCAATAATATCAATTGAAACAATGGGGTCTTCCGTATATTGTAAAATACCTTTGAGTGCTCCATTGGCCGCATTTTTGAAGGCTAAATTGACTTCTTCAATGCTGGTCTCTTTTTTTACATTAAAAGTTATATCGGTTAAGGATCCATTTGGAACAGGAACCCTTATACCACAGCCTCCAATTACATCAGCTAATTCTGGAAAAATCTTTGTAAGTGCTTTGGCTGCTCCTGTAGTGGTTGGAACAATGGATTGTCCTGCTGCGCGGGCCCTGCGTAAATCCCGATGCGGTTGGTCGTGCAGGCTTTGATCGCTAGTGTACGAATGAACGGTGGTGATATAGGCTTGGTCAATCCCACAAAGCTCATGAATGATTTTTACCATGGGGGCCGCATTATTGGTAGTACAAGAAGCATTGGAAATAATGGTATCCGTTGGTTCGAGTATCGCTTCGTTAACGCCAAGGACAATGGTTTTAATATCATCCTCAACGGGCGGTACCGATAGAATTACTTTCTGAGCTCCTTGCTTGATATGCTGCTCCAAAGCCTCTCTTTTTTTGAATTTTCCAGTACATTCAATAACAATATCTACGGAATCCCACGATAGGTGTTCAATTTGTTTTTCTGAAGAATAACGAATCGTTTGGCCATCTACCGTCATATGGTTTTCACTTACCGTAATTTCTGAATCCAAGATTCCATGAATACTGTCATATTTCAGTAAATGCCCCATCGTTTTTATATCGGCGATATCATTAACGGCCACCACCTGTATGTTTGGGTGTTTCAGTACTTTTCTGAAAAGCGTCCGGCCAATTCGGCCAAATCCATTAATGCCAACGCTTATGGGAGTATTCATTTACAGAATGTGTTTATGCGCCTTGTAAGAAGATCGTACTAAAGCACCGCTTTCTACATGTCGGAATCCCATCTCTAGCCCAATTTGCTCATATTTTTTGAACTGTTCGGGGGTGATAAATTCTTTAACCGACAAGTGTTTTTTGGAAGGTTGAAGGTATTGGCCAATTGTTACTACATCAAGATCAACCTCCCTTAAATCTTGCAAGGTTTGTATGACTTCTTTTTCGGTTTCTCCTAAACCTAACATAATGCCACTTTTGGTTCGGTGGACTCCTTGCTCTTTTAGGTAACGTAATACTTCTAGGCTTCTTTCGTATTTCGCTTGAATTCGTACCTCACGGGTTAACCGTTTTACGGTTTCCATATTATGCGACACCACTTCTGGGGCTACGGCAACAATACGATCGATATTTCGAGTTTCTCCTTGAAAGTCTGGGATAAGGGTTTCTAGAGTAGTTTCAGGATTCATTCGGCGAATCGCTTTTACGGTTTCTGCCCAGATAATGGATCCCATGTCTTTCAAATCGTCACGATCTACCGAAGTGATTACAGCATGTTTAATCTCCATTAACTTGATGGATCGGGCCACTTTTTCAGGCTCATCCCAATCGACAGTCTCTGGCCTACCTGTTTTTACTCCGCAAAATCCACAGGACCGGGTACAGATATTTCCTAAAATCATAAAGGTAGCAGTTCCTTCCGTCCAACATTCCCCCATATTGGGGCAGCTTCCCGAAGTACAAATCGTGTGAAGGTCGTATTTATCAACCAGGCTCCGAAGTTCGGTATATTTTTTACCGGTGGGTAATTTTACGCGCAACCATTTGGGCTTTGGAGTAGGTTTTTTTAGTTCTGCAGTGTTTGTTTCCATAGCTTTTACAAAGATACAATATTATAGATATCCTATCCTAAAATAGTGAGATAAGATACCAAATACTAAATCCTACCAAAAGCAAAATGGAGAGGTTGCTGTAGACCTTCAGCCAAGGTTTTGGCTTTTCTGCACTTGGCACTTCTTTACTATTCATAAGTCGGTAAGTGACTATGGCATAAAACGGTGCAGTTAGGAAGGATAATACCGTAGCGATTTCAATAAGGAGGCCCATTTCAGAAATAAAGAAAAAGAAAATAGACAATGTGCCTGCAATAAGGATCAATAACCAATAAATGGCGCCCCTTTTAAATCTTTTCTGAAAGAGTAATTCCGTGGTTTTGTGCATCACCCTTGGAGAAGCATCCAAAGTGGTTAAGGTGGTACTAAACATGGTAGTAAGTGCAGCAATACCAATGAGCCATTTTGCCCAGGGCCCCATGCTGGAAGTATACATGGCAATCAATTGATTGGCAAATACGGTTCCATTTCCAGAAAAGCTTGTTCCGGCATTATGCATCACCATAGCCCCCAGAGCCATAAATCCAAGTCCTAGAAAAACAGTAGCAATGTATCCCACGTTAAAATCGAACAAGTATTGTTTGGTAGTCATTTCGGGATTCAACTTTCTTTTTTCAAGGGTCCAAAGGGATTGCCAAATGGTAAGGTCTAAAGGCGCAGGCATCCAGCCCATGAATGCGATTAAAAATGCGACTCCTAATGTATCTCTAGGGATTATTTGTTCAAGGGATATTGAAGTTCCCATGTTTTTTGAGGCTAGAATAACGGCCAATACAGTACTTATGGATAAGGTAAGTACAATATATTTCATCAAGGAGTCAAGCACCTGGTAGCGTCCTATTAAAACAATTGTGAAGCAAAGAAGGGTGATTAGTGTCGTCCAGAATACCAAGGTTCCATAGCCAAATAGGGAAGAAGCAATACCAGCAGTTACAATAGTTACTGCTGTTTGTATGGTGAACATGGTTGCAAACGTGATTACGTAATAAGAGATGAGTACCCATTTCCCCATGTTTTTTAACCCATAAAGCATATCCTTCCCAGTGGCGCAGGCATATTTAGGCCCAAAACGAAAAAAGGGATATTTAATAAAATTAATGAGTAGTAATGCCCAAACCAGCCCAAGCCCGAAATCGGCTCCAGCCCTCGTAGATTGCACTAAATGGGATACACCAATTGCCGCTCCGGCAAATAAGAAACCTGGGCCAAACTTTTTCAGTAAGTGTATCAATGACTTCTGTTTTGGGTGATGATTTCTGCCAATAACTTTTTAGCTCGCAATAATCGTACTTTTACATTGCTTAACGGTTCTTCCAAATGGTCTGAGATCTCATTGTAACTCATTTCCTGAAAATAGCGCAAATTAATAATGTCCTGATAGTGGGGTTTCAGCTGTTTGATGTACCGAAGGAGTTCTGCCAAGTTTTGTTCGGTAATCAATTTATCTTCTGGAGACGGATTTTGATCGGGTATTTTCCGAACATGCTCATCACTGGCATCGGTAGTGTGCGAATAAATAGAGGCGTTTTTCTTTCGTGTTTTATCTATTTGGATATTTTTTGAAATGGCGACCAGCCAGGTTCCAAATTGGTATTTTTCATCAAAGGTTTCAATGCGGTCGAATGCCTTTGAGAAGGTTTCAATAGTAATATCTTCGGCATCATGTTCGTTGTTGATGCGCTTTAGTTGAAACCCATATACTTGATTCCAAAAATAGTCCAACAAAAAATTGAAGGCACTTTGCTTGCCTTCTTTTGCTTTCTGAATATTCTTTAAAACTTCTTTTTCGGTTATTTCCAAGTTTTTGGTTTTGCTAAGGAATTGGAAATAAATATAACCAATTGCGTACAAATCAAAAATAGTTCAAAAATTGGAATCCAAAGGGCGAGATCTTTTTCTTGTAATAATGTAGATGCTTTTCCCACTACAATATATTGAAGCATGGTTCTGAAGACAATAAGTGCAAGGGGGATTTTCCAATCAACAATAAAGAATATTAAAATGGCCAGAACCCAAAAAAGTAGCACGCTTAGGTAATATAAACCTAGAAGGATTTTATGTTTTGTTTGGTAGTGGTTAGCCGTACTAATATGCCTTCTTTTTTGATGGATCCACTGCGCAAAAGAAGTTTTAGGTTGTGAATAGGTAAAAGCATCAGAATGGTACATCAAAGCCGTATTGCTTTTTGTGGCTGCTTCGTTTACAAAAAGGTCATCATCTCCAGAGCGTACATTCATATGTGACATAAAGCCGCGGTTGTCGTAAAACAGTTTACTGGTATAGGCAAGGTTTCGGCCAACCCCCATGTAGGTTTCCCCTATTTTTGCGTAAGAAAAATACTGAACTGCGGTCATCAGGGTTTCAAACCGAACGAGTTTGTTGAGAAAGCCTTTGTGTTTTTCATAGGCTCCATATCCTAGGATCAACTGTTTTTCTTCAGAAAACTGTTGTACCATATATTGGATCCAGTTTTTACTGGCCGGTCGGCAATCGGCATCGGTAAAGAGCATTCTTTGGTTTACAGCTCTTTTAATTCCTAGGGTTAAGGAATATTTCTTATTGCTCCAAAATGCTTCGTTGTTTTTTATGTGAACAGTATGCACCCTTGGATCGATTTCAGCAAAACCATCAATAATTTCAGGAGTGGCATCTTGTGAGGCGTCGTTAATGAGAATGACTTCAAAATCTGGATAATCCTGTTGTAGGATCAAAGGGACATTTTTTTGAAGGTTTTCCGCTTCGTTTTTGGAACAAATGATTACCGAAACCGGGAAAGTAGTCTTTTTGTCCGATAGGTGTGGTACGGACATGCTAAACTTAGAAAAAATGATAAAATAGATGCTGTTGAGAAGTACAACGGCAAGAAAGAAATACAGTAGCATCATAGGCTACAGAAATTATTCTTTGTGGGATTGACCGTCACAGGTATCAAATTGGTCTGGGGTTTTTCCGCAAAAACCACAAGCATCCCCATCTTTATTTAAAAAAGGACTTTGGCTAGCGCAAGTACCTGCAAACTTTCCGTCTTTTTTGGCCCATAATTTAATGGCGATACCCGCAAAGGCTAATAGTAATAAAACAAGTGTAATGACTAAAATTCCCATAATCTTATTTTCTGTGGCAAAAATACAATCTTTCTTGCTCTTTTGATAGGAATTTAGTTAATTTTAGCCATCATTTAACGCATTAAATTTATGAAAGCTAGTCGTATCGTTATTTTTTTCTTTCTCTTTGGAATGGTGATGGGGTCCTGTAAAAATCAGGAGAAAGAACCCGAAGTAAAACAAGTAGAATCTACCGTTAATGAAGTAGAGATTCCTGAGAAAAAGGAGTTGACCGAGCAAGATAAATCGATCTTGAACAGCGTCTTTTCAAAAGTAATGACCACGGTCGAACTAAAAACATTTGCTCGTGCTTCGGTGACGGCCAATCTGGCCGAAATGCTTTCAAAAGAAAAAGGTCCCTACACTGTTTTTGCTCCTTCCAATACAGCTTTTGAAGCCTTGACAAAGGAACAAATGAATGTGCTTCAAAATCCTGCCAAAAAGCAAGATCTTGTCACGCTATTAAAATCGCATATTATTCCTCAAAACCTTACTTCCGCAGACATCGTCCAATCTTTAAAAAATCAAGAAACACTGGAATTTAAAGCAATGGCCGGTAATAGTTTGAAAATAAAGAAAGATGGGATGGATTTATGGGTGGAAGATGCTTCCGGGAATACCACAAAAATAGGGAAAAGTGATATTTTAGGAGGGAACGGCGTCGTTCATGTAATTGATTCGGTTTTGACAATTAAATAACATTTACTTCAGGTTCTATGTAAATACCGAAAAGCTTCTTTACCTCCCTTTGAATGGTAAGGGCTAATTCCCAAATTTCTTCACCTGTGGCATTGCCGTAATTTACCAATACCAGTGCTTGATTTTTATGGACCCCTGCATCTCCATACCGCTTGCCTTTAAAGCCTGCTTTTTCAATGAGCCAACCCGCGGGAATTTTAAATTCAGTAGGAGATACCTCATAAAAAGGGGCTTCAGGGAATTGCAGTCGGAATTCTTGAAATTTCTCTGCAGTAATAATTGGGTTTTTAAAAAAACTACCGCTATTCCCAAGTTCTTTGGGGTTGGGAAGTTTGGATTGGCGGATTTCAATAACGGCTTCGGAAACATCCCTGATGGTTGGATTTTCAACTCCATTAGTCAATAATTGCTGCTGAATGGCCCCGTAGGAAGTATGAAGTTGGTGATGGTTTTTTGTGAGTTTAAAAACTACGGAAGTAATAATGTACTTTCCTTTTGCTTCATTTTTGAAAATGGAGTCCCTATAGCCAAATTTACAATCCTTTAAATTGAACTCTTTCTCTTCTTGAGAGTCAATTTCGATAGCCTTGCAGCTAGTGAAGACATCTTTTAATTCCACTCCATAAGCACCAATATTTTGAATGGGTGCCGTTCCTACATTTCCTGGGATTAAAGATAAGTTCTCAACCCCTCCATAATTGTTTTGCAAACAATAGAGAACAAATTCATGCCAGTTTTCTCCTGCTTTTGCTTCTACCCATACTTCTTGGTCGTTTTCAGAAAGAATTTCAATACCCTTTATGTTTATGTGCCAAACAAAGGCTTCAATATTGTTACGCAACAGCATATTGCTGCCCCCACCTAAGATAAAAATAGGGGTTTTGCGTTCTGAAGAAAGAAGGGTCTTTAACTCTTTTTCCGAAGCGATTGAAACAAACTTTTTCGCATAGGCATCAATCCCAAAGGTATTATAATCTTTAAGCGATTTATGGTTTTCAACCTCCATTAATTAGGATATTGTTTTAAGGCAGCTTTTAATATCTCTACCGCTCTTATAAGGCTTTCTTTTTTCAGAACATAAGCAATGCGCACTTGATTTTTGCCTACCCCTGGTGAGGAATAAAAACCTGCAGCAGGAGCCACCATGACGGTTTCTCCCTCCAAATCGAAACTTTCTAACAGCCATTGGGCAAAGTCATCACTGTTTGTAACCGGAAGTTCTACAATACAGTAAAAAGCACCTTTGGGTACGCCTACTTTAACACCTGGGATTTCACGTAAAGAGTGTACCAAAGTATTTCGGCGGTCTTCGTATTCTTTAATCACTTCATCAAAATAACTCTGCGGGGTTAAAAGGGCAGCTTCACTGGCAATTTGGGCAAAAGTGGGCGGACTTAACCTAGCTTGGGCAAATTTGAGTGCAGTAGTAATTACTTTTTCATTTTTAGAAACCAAACAGCCTATTCGGGCACCACACATACTATATCTTTTGGATACAGAGTCGATAATAATAGCATAGTCATCCATGTCGGGTTCCCGTAAAATTGAATAATGCTCAAGTCCTTCGTACACAAATTCGCGGTATACCTCGTCGGCAACTAAAAATAAGTTGTGCTTTTGGACAATTTTAGCTAAAGTTTGAATTTCCTCTTTAGAATACAGGTAGCCTGTAGGATTTCCAGGATTGCATATTAAAATGGCCTTCGTTTTTGGGGTAATTAATTTTTCAAATTCTTCAATAGGAGGCAAGGCAAAATTATCCTCAATCTTTGAAATTACAGGAACAATGGTTACTCCCGAAGCGGTTGCGAAGCCATTGTAATTTGCATAAAAAGGTTCTGGAATAATTACTTCGTCTCCTTGGTCGCAAATAGTCCCCATGGCAAACAGCAGCGCTTCGCTTCCACCTGTGGTTACAATAATGTCTTTGGCTTCTACTTCAATCCTGTTTTTTTGATAATAGGTTGCTATCTTTTTTCGGTACTCTTCGGAACCTTCCGAACGGGTGTAGGCCAAAATTTCCAAGCTGTGCATCGTTACTGCATCCATGGCTATTTTGGGCGATTTTATATCGGGTTGCCCAATATTGAGGTGATACACTGTTTTATTTGCTTGATACGCTTTTTCAGCATAAGGAACCAGTTTCCGGATGGGGGATTCTGGCATATTTTGTCCTTTATGGGATATGGAAGGCATATTTTATAAAATTAGACCACAAATTACCGAAATAATTATCAAATTATTAAAGAACAATCTTAAAATTGAAAGGTTTTTAATATCTTTTACTATACAAATTATTATTTTGAAAAAACCTCTTTCTTTTATATTGGTTTTCTTTTTTGGGCTTTCTGCTATTTCTCAAAACTATTCACTTCCAAATTCTAAAAAAAAGGATAAAATTAATTTTCAGTTGGTCAATAACCTGGTGATCATTCCCGTAAGTATTAATGGTAAGGAATTGTCTTTTATATTGGATACCGGTGCAAGCCATACCTTGTTGTTCAGTTTAACCGATATCGATTCCCTTGAAATTAAGGATGTTAGTAAAGTAAAAATACGTGGAATGGGTAGTGAAGGACTAATTGATGCCTTGAAGAGCAAGAATAATACAGTCGCTATTGGAGACACAAAAGCTCTGGCACAAACACTTTATGTGGTGTATGATGAAACCGTTAGCCTATCGCCTAAAATGGGGGTCCCTATTCATGGGGTTATTGGATATGATTTTTTAAAGGATTTTGTAGTCGAAACAAATTACAATAGGCAAAAACTTATAGTTTACAATCCTTCTATGTATCGTAAAAAGCGATCGAGAAGATACGCTCAATTTAAGTTGGACTTTGAAAATGATAGGCCTTTTATAAATGCAGTGATTACTCATCCTGAAAACGAGAAAGAAGTGCGCCTTTTGTTGGATTCTGGATCTAGTGATGCTTTATGGTTGTTTGATGAGAAAAATGGAATCGTAGCAGATCCCCAAAATTATTTTAATGATTTTTTGGGAACAGGAATTAGTGGGGCCATCCATGGAAAGAAATCAAAACTTGAAAGTCTCTCAATAGGAAATTTTAGCTTTGAGAATGTGAAAGTTTCTTATCCTGATTCCTCGGCACTCAAAGAGCTTTCTTTTCAAGAGGATCGGGATGGAAGTTTGGGTGGGGCAATTCTAAGAAGGTTTAAGGTGGTTATCAATTATCCCGAAGAGACCCTAACTTTACGTAAAAATTCACATTACAACGATCCTTTCCACTATAACATGGCTGGAGCCGTATTTGAACAAAATGGCCTTATTTCGGTAGAAGGATATGAATCCAATGGAGGATACTCTTTAAAACCCAAAAATAATGTAACCTTAGCCGGCGTTGTTGAAATAATGGTGAATCCTATCTTGTATCAATTCATGGCGCCTAGGTTTGTCCTGTCTGAAGTAAGGGAGAATTCCCCGGTTGAAAAAGCAGGCCTTAAAATAGGCGATGTACTTATTTCCATAAATGGCAAGGAAGCCTTTAAGTTTAAGTTATATGAAATCAATGCGCTCTTCTCTCAATCTAGAGAAGGAAAACGTATCCAAATGGTAGTTAGCAGAAATGGGATAGAAATGGAATTCAGGTTTACCCTAAAAAAAGTACTATAAAAAAAGCCACCCTATAAAGGTGGCTTTTCAGTATAGAATGGTATTTTATTAATTTTCTAGAACACTCTTATCGTCAAGGACTTCCCCTTTAATTTTAAGTGCTTTTATCGGTTCGGAGGCATTGGAATAAACCGTTACGGTTTTTCTAATGGGCCCCACACGATTCGTATCATACTTTACCTTAATTTGTCCTGTAGCGCCAGGAGCAATAGGATCCTTAGGCTTTTCTGGAACGGTACAACCGCAGCTAGACTTAACATCTGAAACAACAAGGGCTTCGTTTCCAGTATTGGTAAACTCGAACATACGAACACCATCACTTCCTTTGGCAATTTCGCCATAATCAATGGTTTCCGATTTAAATTCAATTTTGGCCTGTGCTTGGGCAGCAAAACTAACTAAGGCTACAACGGCTACTAAAATTACTTTTTTCATGGTTATGTTATTTTAACAGATTACTAAAGTAGATACTTTTTGCTCATTGTGCAAAAACTTTTATAATCTTTAACTTATACCTACTTTTGCACATTACTTTTCAAAAATTAGACCAAAAATGGCTTTAGAGGCAAAATATATCGCAAAAGAAGTAGAGGACAAGTGGTATCAATACTGGATGGAGCATCGCTATTTTCATAGTGAAGTAGACGATCGGGAGCCCTATACCATTGTAATTCCACCACCAAATGTTACTGGGGTTTTACATATGGGCCATATGTTGAATAATACCATTCAGGATGTGTTGATCCGTCGTGCGCGATTAAAAGGTTTTAATGCCTGTTGGGTTCCGGGGACCGATCACGCCTCAATTGCTACGGAAGCAAAAGTGGTCGCCAAATTAAAAGAACAGGGAATTCAGAAAAAGGATTTGTCCCGTGAAGCGTTTTTAAAGCACGCCTGGGATTGGACGCATGAATATGGCGGAGTCATTTTGGAGCAACTGAAAAAACTGGGCTGTTCTTGCGATTGGGACCGCACCAAGTTTACGATGGATGACGATATGAGCGAATCGGTTGTAAAGGTTTTTGTAGACCTGTACAACAAAGGCTTGGTGTATCGTGGCTACCGAATGGTCAATTGGGATCCGGAAGCGAAGACCACTTTATCTGACGAGGAAGTGGAATATGTAGATAAGCAAGGAAAGCTTTATCATATTACTTACCAAATAAAGGATTCTGAAGAAACCGTTACTATCGCCACAACCCGTCCCGAAACCATATTAGGAGATACGGCTATCTGTGTGAATCCGGAGGATGAGCGATATACGCATCTGAAAGGAAAGAAAGCCATCGTACCTATTTGTAACCGTGAAATTCCCATCATTGAAGATGACTACGTGGATATGGAATTTGGTACCGGATGTTTAAAAATTACACCGGCTCACGATGCGAATGATAAAAACCTTGGGGACAAACACAATCTTGAAGTAGTCGATATTTTTAATGAAGATGCGACCTTGAATAGCTTCGGAATGCATTACGAAGGAAAAGATCGTTTTGTCGTTCGGAAGGAAATAGAAAAAGAGCTTGAAGGATTGGGATGTTTGGCAAAAGTTGAAAATTACAACAACCGTGTTGGAATTTCAGAACGAACCAAAGCAGTTATTGAACCTCGTTTAAGCGATCAATGGTTCCTGAAAATGGAAGATTTGGTGAAACCTGCCATTACTTCCGTATTGGAAAAAGGGGATATCAAGCTATATCCTAAGAAAATTGAGAATACCTACCGTCACTGGGTAGAAAACATTCGGGACTGGAATATTTCCCGTCAACTCCTTTGGGGACAGCAAATCCCAGCCTATTACTATGGTGATGGGGAAGCCGATTTTGTAGTCGCTGAAACTTCAGAAAAGGCGCTTCAAATGGCAAAAGAGAAGTCGGGTAATAGTCAGTTGACTGCAGCCGATTTAACCCAGGATGCCGATGTGTTCGATACGTGGTTTTCCTCTTGGTTATGGCCCATTTCTGTGTTTGATGGTATTCGTAACCCAGATAATAAAGAAATTAATTATTACTATCCTACCAACGATTTGGTTACGGGGCCCGATATTATTTTCTTTTGGGTAGCGCGAATGATTTTTGCTGGGTATGAATACCGAAACGATAAACCTTTCAGTAATGTTTATTTTACAGGAATTGTTCGTGATATTCAAGGTAGAAAAATGTCGAAGCAATTAGGGAATTCGCCCGATGCCTTAAAACTTATTGAAGCATATGGTGCCGATGGTGTTCGTACGGGGATGTTGTTGTTGAGTTCGGGAGCTGGAAACGATTTGTTGTTCGATGAAGATAAATGTCAACAAGGTAAAGCCTTCAGTAATAAAATATGGAATGCCTTTAGACTGATAAAAGGGTGGGAGGTAAGTGATACCGAGGTCCAGCCCAATTCGAGTAAGGTAGCATTGGAATGGTTTGAAGCGAAGTTTCAGCAAAGTTTGGCTGAAATTGAAGACCATTTCAGTAAATATAGACTCTCTGATGCTTTAATGACAACCTACAAATTGGTTTGGGACGATTTCTGTTCTTGGTTGTTGGAAGCGGTAAAACCGGCCTATGGAAGTGCTATGGATCGTAATACCCATACTTCGGTTATTGCAATTTTGGAAGATTGCCTTACAATCTTACATCCTTTTATGCCTTTTGTTACCGAAGAAATTTGGCAGCAAATTATCGAGCGTACCCCAGAAGAAGCACTTATTGTCGCTTCTTGGCCAGTTTTGAAGGAGTTCGATGCGAATTTAATCAAGGATTTTGATTTTGCTACGGAAGTAGTCTCGGGAATCCGAACGATTCGGAAGGATAAGAACATCCCTTTTAAAGATGAAATTTCCCTGTCTTTAATCAATCATGAGAATGCTTCCAAAACCTTTGATACGGTAATTCAGAAGATGGGAAATATTTCTGAAATTCAATATGTGTCGGAAAAACAAGAAGGGGCACTCACCTTCCGTGTAAAGAGCAATGAGTATTTCGTACCCATTGGTGGCGCAATTGATGTGGAAGCGGAGATTGCTAAAATTACCGAAGAGCTACAATACACCGAAGGATTTTTGAAAAGCGTTCAGGGAAAATTGAAGAACGAACGTTTCGTAAACAACGCCCCAGAACAAGTGGTCGCCATGGAACGACAGAAAGAAGCCGATGCTTTGGCAAAAATTGAAACTTTAAAAACAAGTTTAGCTAGCTTAAAATAATTGAAAGCCACTTTTAAGTGGCTTTTTTATTTAACCGTTTATTCTTTCGGAGACTTTGAATAACTGTAAGGCAGTAGCTTTGCCTTTTAATTCGGTATTCCCAAGTGGGGTGTAGGTTAGTTTATCGGAATCACTTAAGCCCTTTTTTAAATTCTCAGAAATAAGCAGCTCAGTTTCAAAATTGTTGCAAAGCGACTGAATACGGGCGGTAGTGTTTAAAACGTCACCCGTATAGATGATTTCCTGTTTTACGACCCCTATTTCTCCCGTGGTGACAATACCTTCATGCATACCCGCCTTAAAAGAAGGAGTTATATGAAACTGTTCCTGATAAAAAGAAGCCTTTTTCAATAGATCCTTTTTCATGGTAAAAAAGCATTCCAAGCATCGATTGTTCTGAACCCCTCTTTTTAAGGGCCAGGTGATGACGATTTCGTCCCCCACATATTGATAAATTTCCCCAGAATGTTTAACAATGGCAGGGGATAGATCCCGGTAATAGGCTTTCAGTAATTCGAAATACTTCGTATGACCTATTTTTTCAGCAATAGTGGTAGAGGATTTCATATCCACAAACATAAAAATACGTCGTTCTTCTTTTGGTGTATGGTACTTTCCTGTGAAGAAGTTAAGCAGTACCCCATGCCCAATATTCTCACTTATTTCAGCATAAAAAAGGGAAATGAGAAGCATGGACCCCAATTGCATTAAAGAGCTGATGTTGGTCCAACTTGTAAGATACACCGTAAACTTTGTCCATACTTTTGGGTCTAGGATGGAGGTTCCAAGCTCTATGCTGGCGGCAATAGGGTAGGTGATTAAAGTGATCACAGAAAAGAGAAGACTGTAAAAAAGAAACTTGTACAGGATTTTCCGTGCAAAGCTCTTTTGTGCAAAGCGTTGGTTGAGGTAAAACAATTCAATCGTTCCAATAAGCAGCCCTATAAACGTAATGGATGCTAACGCAAAGAAAAGAACTTTGGGTGTTAAATCTATTCGAGTCTCATTTCCCTTGGGAATAGTGCCCGTAACTCCAATTTCTACAATAAAGAAAATAATAGCCAGAAAAAGCCAAATAATTCCAAAGGGAAGAATACGTTGTAAATTGTATTTGGCAGTTGGAGACAGGCTTTTCACCCTATAAAGGTATTAAAACTGAAAATATGGTGTTTTTTGAAAGCCTTCTAATTGAATAAGCAGAGATAAAACCTAGCATCAAGATAGTATGTCTATTCTAGGTCCCTAGTATTGGCTACTTCGCGGTGAAGTTTCCATTTACCATCCTTCTTGTCTTTTTTGAGCACTGCGAGGAAAGTAGCAGTTAATTCAATAGGTGTTCCTTCCTCATTGGTGTAATAAGTAGAGCTGGTTCCAAAGTCGTATGCAACACTATCGCTAACGATTATCGTTTCTACGGGGCGCATGACAAGGCTGTCATAATGAAACTTACCGCTAGGATTCTCCCGAATCGTTTTGAAAGGTTCCCAGGAACCACAGTCGGGCGTTAGGGATTTTACATCGGAAGTTCCATATTTTTTTAAATCGCCAAATCTATTTTCCTTTACCGCTAGTTGAAAGGCTGTTCGGGTTTCTTCAATGGAAGCAAGCTCGGCTTCTATATCCAATACTTTGGTTTTTTCAGTTTCCTGTTGTTGTGATTGTTTTTGGTTGTCACAAGCTATAAAAGAGATGAAGCAAAGGGCTAGAAGAAAAGTTCTCATTTGGTAGATGGTTTATTAAATATAAAATTTACAGAAGTTTAAATATAGTAAAACTTACTGGTTTTCAGTGTAAAGCCTAAAATTTTCCAAAATGGCCTGCCAACCTTCCTGCTGCATTTCTGGTGGATTTTGATTTTCAGGCTCGAAGGTTTCAGTTACTTGTGTGCGTCCTTGGGTTTCGGTGAATAGAACACGAACCTGTCTTCCATCCTCCAAGGTGTAATGGAGTTCTTGTTGCGGGATAATTCTCTGGTAAGTGGCTTTCAAATCAAAACCAATAGTTCCATCTTTGGCTTCCATACGCCATAGCAGCTTTCCGCCAGGAACAAGATCGTTAACGGCATGAGGGCAGCACCAATCTGAAGAAGCAAAATTCCATTGGGTAATGTGCTCCGGATTTGTAAAGCAATCCCAAGTTTTAGCGACTGGGGCATTTACCGTGGTGGTTACAGTAATCGGTGTTTTCATGCTATCTACTTTTTGGGATTTTGTAAGGGGATCCAGAACGTTTCTTCAGAATGAGGATCTTCGCCTTTGTATTTCTCTCCCATTATGGCTAGGTGAGGTCTATCGTCTAATTGGTAGGGGGATTGAGGAATCCAACTTCCGTAAATGTATTGATAGGTAGCTGCAGCCTCACTCGGTTTGCCTACATAGGTGAAAACAGCATAAAGACCTTCAGGAATTTCTAGGATTTCCATTCCTTCGGGGATGTTTTCCACGTCATTCACCGCTACCGCCGCCCATTTTTCAAACGCTCTATGCAAGTCAAAATCCTTGAAAAAGTTAGCTTCAGAATATACTTCAACCGAATAGAGGTTGCGATTCTTAATATGGGAAATATCGTTTTTATGAGGCATAAAACTTTTCCAAAGTGTCACCGTTTTATTTTCAGCATACGACATGGAAATTTTTTTTCCAACGAGTTGGGTTTTGGGAAAAGTCTGAATTTGCGGTTCTAGCTTAAGCTCCATCAATATAAATTTGGTATTTACTCAAAAGCCCTGATATTCCTTCCAATGAAAAGAGCGCTCCTTGAAGGGCATTTTTTTCTGGGTCGATTTCATAATTATAGGAACGTCGCAAATCGGTTTTTTGTAATTGGGTACCTTCAAACTTCGCGTGGTTAAGATTGCAGTTGGTTATTAAACTTTCCGATAAATCAGCAGCTGCAAAATCGGCCCCGTCAAGCTGGCAGTCCATAAATTTAACGTGTTTCAGCATCATTTTGAAGAAGGATGTATGATTTAAATTACAATTTTTAAAAGTAATTGCCAATCCTAGGGTGTTGCAATGTTCAAAAGAGACTCCCAGCATTTTACATTGCTGAAACCGTACGCCTTGTAAAGCGGTTTCAGTAAGTGATACATTGCTAAGGTTGCAATCTATAAATTCGGTTTCTATAAAATGAAAGTCCTCAACTTTGCTTCCTTCAAAATTGCAATTGATGAAAGTACAATACTCATAATCGCCTTTTTCAAGGGGCTGGGTTGAAAAATTTATGTTTTCAAAAACCTCCTCATCGATGTACGCTCTTTCCATTTAAAATAATTTAGTAGCATAAAAATTTACAATGAAATAAATTGATTTTAGTCAAGGTAAGGTTAAATGCGGAATTTGTTGAATTATCGTTTTATGGGAAACTGGCTATTCACTTCAATCCAATAGCCGTCGGGATCGACCACATATACTTGCCGAATACCATCTGCCCGTACGGTCACTTTTTGTTTTTCGCCGTTCCAACTTAAATAAGGAATATTTTGAGATTTCAAACGATTTAGAAATTCATCAAAATTCCCTACAGTAAGTGCAAAATGAACTGCTTTGTTAAGTTTGATGGGTTCTTTCACTACAGAAATAAGGTGCAGTTCTTTGCCTTCTCCCAGAGACATCCATCGAATCCCAGGTTTTTCGGTACGATTGGTAATTTCTTTCAGAAGAAAGGTTTTTTCATAAAATGCCACGGAAGCATCCACTTCACTCACAGAAAGTGCTACATGATCAAAGGTAATAGTGTTTTTGGTAGTTTGGGAACTTCCGATGAAACCAATAAGTAGGAATGATAAGCTAAGTATCCAGTGTTTCATTGTGGTATATTTTTTTGATGTGATATTTTGGAAATGATTTGTTCAAGTTCTTTGGGTCTCTGGGTCCCAATACATAGTTTTTTGCCATTTTGCAGTACTAAGGCGAGTCCTTTATTGCCTTTTGTGTTGTAAACCGTTCCAAATTTACTTCCAAGGCGTATGCCATAGCCTACAAAGCCATATTTTACCACTTTGGCAGAAGCTACTTCACTCCAAGGAATATTTTTTTTGATAAATGGGACATATCGCATGGAAATTCCGTGAGCATCGATCTTAGTCTCTAATCGCATGTAGGCAAACAGAACCAAAATTGAACTAGTAAATAGCGTCACCGCAATAAGTCCTGCGTTGGATAGTGGATTGTTTCCGAAAGGCTCTTTAATGATAATCTGTTGGTAAATGCCATACACAAATGGTGCTACGGTCGCCAAAAGAATCACCCAAAGCCACCATTGGGTAAATCGTTGTGTTTCTTTAAAAATCATTAAGGTTTTTAATTTCACCTAAATATATAAAAAAAGACGCCCTCGAGCGTCTATATCTTTTTTTTGCTGAAATTATCTAAGCTTTTTAATCGTAATGCTAGAAGTTCCAGAATCTTTGAATTGGATGGTAGCACTACTACCGGCCCGATAGGAACGTAATTTTAGATAGTTTTATGTGAAAGTGATAAAATTAATTATTTCCTATAGAGAAAATATTGATTCACAGTTTCAATGTATCGCTTTTTTGCTTCTTCTTGGGTAAGTCCTTTACTTTGAAATAAGGCATTGGTTTTAAAAGCATTGATTAAAGGATTGCTACTTCCAGGCGAATCCTGGTTGTTGGTCGCTCTTTTGTAGTAGGCATAAAGCTTTAATAGTACATCGGCAGGGAAGGGTTCCACATGGTTATTAATGCTATTTACTGCATTTTCAAAAGCCAATTCCAACTCTTTAGGCGTCATGATCTAGAGCAGCAAGTACGGTCATTCCGCCTTTAACTTTTTGGTTTAACGTTACATTTACTTTGGCATCAAGGGGTAAAAAGACATCTACCCTCGATCCAAATTTTATAAAACCACTGTCACTAGCTTGCACTACTTCATTTGGAACCTTCGCATAATTTACAATACGTTTTGCTAAGGCTCCGGCTATTTGTCGGTGCAGTATTTCGCCAAAACGACTGTTTTTAACAACAATAGTAGTACGCTCGTTTTCTTCGCTGGCTTTAGGGTGCCAGGCAACTAAAAATTTTCCTGGATGGTATTTGCTGAAAGTTACTTCGCCTCCTACGGGATATCGGGTAACGTGTACATTTAGGGGCGACATAAAAACTGAAATCTGAATACGTTTATCGTTGAAATATTCTTTTTCAAAAACCTCTTCAATGACGACTACTTTTCCATCTACCGGGGAAAGTACAAAATCATCGTTAAGGGTAAAATCCCGTTTGGGGTTTCTGAAAAACTGAAGAATAAGTAGTAGTAATAGGAACCCCCCAGCATAGATTAAATATTGAAGCCATTCTAAGTTCACGAAACGGTGCGACAACAAAAATAAGGCCGCTACCACAATAAAGGTGATGACTATAATTTTATATCCTTCTTTATGAAACATAATGTACAATTTCTAGATAAGTATAGATAAAAGGGCTTACAAAGATAATACTGTCTAAGCGATCATAAATTCCTCCATGTCCTGGCATGAGTACCCCACTATCCTTCACTCCTGCCTGTCTTTTAAACTTACTCTGAATTAAGTCTCCAAATGTGCCTAAAATAGCTATTATAAATCCTAAAGAGCACCATATACCCATACTTAGGGATCCTAGGTACTTAAAGATAAGAAAACTAGCCAGAAGTGTGCCGGCCAATCCGCCAAAAAAACCTTCAATGGTTTTTTTGGGAGAAATTCGTTCTAAAAGTTTTCGCTTTCCGAAATTTTTTCCGAGAAGATAAGCAAAAGTATCATTTGCCCAAATTAGTATAAATACTCCCACGATAATTTTTGGGGAAAAGTTTCCATCCCGAAAGGGAATAAGGGTTAAAAAGACAAATCCAGAAATAATATAAAAAATGAGCGTCACATATTTTTTTTGATAAAACATGGGGATACGATGTACAACGAGTAAATCCCGTATTAAAAAGAGATTGACAAAAACGGCAGTTACTGCGTAAAAATATACCGCATTAAGATCGATGACTTTATAACTTAAAAAGAACAATAAAACTGAAAAAATCAAGAAAGAAGCATAGCTATTCAAGTGAACAAGCTTCTGGAACTCATTAATGGTTAAAAGCCCAAGAAAGAAGAAGAGCGCCAAAAACAACTCGCGGGACGCGAACATGGCAAACACGATAATGGTTACGTACAATAATCCCGAAATGCCACGAACAATAAGCTCTCTCATGAGTTTTTTATAGGTCTTCTAGTAGCAGCAAATATAAGTTTTTCGTGCTACTTCCATAACTCATAAAGTCTTTTTCCTTGTCACATTCAAAATCCTGAATAGTGGTGATGTTGCTAGGAATATAGTTCTTGCTGCGGCTTTTAATAATACGGAGGCCTTCACTAATATTTTCAACTAACTGACTTGTAGTGGCGAAAATGACAATGTTAAAGGGAAGTTCTTGGAGCTTTTTTTCTTTGATTTGATTGGAGCAAAGTAGAATAGACCCATTATTGGCTACTAAAGATTCACACTTAGAAAGAAAAAACGCCGCTTTTTCCTTAAGTCCGAAATTTAAATTATAGCCGTCAAATTTTTTTTGTAACTGTTCGTCAACACATAGCACATCCTTCTCGTACCAATCATTTTCCAGAAGAATGTTATCGAAAGCTTCTTTTATCTCTTCCCAATTTTCACAGTAGAGAAATTTACCACCATTTTTATTAAAATTGTAAGTAAACTTTTCATCGATTGGGAGTTTTTCCTCGGGATAATATTTGCTACTACGGTCAGCCTCATTAGGCTTCTCTTCAGATTTGTTTTTTCCTTTTAAAAGTCTTTTAAATAGACTCATTTACGGTGAATTTGAGGAGTTGGACACGCATTTTCCCAAATATATAAAAAAGTCTACGAAGTAGTAGGCTTCTTTATCATTTAATCGTTATTTTGAAAACTTATGAAGTTGTAGCTTCTTCGGTTTCCCCTTCAGTACCTTTGTTAGAGTCTTCTGTGGAAACCTCTTGTTCTTTGTTAGAAGAAGTTAATGGCACGGCTTCTTCTTTTTCAAAGGGTCGTTTCCCAAAAATCCGTTCCAAACTCTCTTTAAAAATAACTTCTTTTTCCAACAGTTCGTTGGCGAGCTCTGTAAGTTTATCCTTGTTCTCTTCTAGAATTTTTATAGCGCGTAGGTACTGAGCTTCAATAATGCTGGAAATTTCTTTATCAATCATCTCGGCTGTCTTTTCACTATACGGCTTACTGAAGTTGTAGTCGTTTTGTCCAGATGAATCGTAATAAGTAATATTCCCTAATTTGTCATTTAAACCATAAATAGTCACCATGGCCCGAGCTTGTTTGGTCACTTTTTCCAAATCACTTAATGCACCCGTGGAAATTTCATTAAAAATAACCTTTTCGGCAGCCCTTCCCCCCATGGTGGCACACATTTCATCCAGCATTTGTTCTGGACGAACAATAAGCCGTTCCTCTGGCAGGTACCAAGCAGCTCCTAAAGATTGCCCTCTTGGTACAATGGTCACCTTTACAAGCGGCGCTGCGTGTTCTAGCATCCAACTTACAGTAGCATGACCTGCTTCGTGAAAGGCAATGGCTTTCTTTTCTTTTGGAGTAATAATTTTATTTTTCTTTTCAAGGCCTCCCACAATTCGGTCTACAGCATCTAAAAAGTCTTGCCGTCCTACCGCTTTATTTCCTTTCCGTGCAGCAATCAATGCTGCTTCGTTACATACGTTGGCAATATCTGCCCCAGAGAAACCTGGAGTTTGTTTGGCGAGGAAATCGGTATCGAGACTATCATCTTTTTTAAGGGGGCGTAGGTGAACTTCAAAAATTTCCTTTCGTTCCCTTACATCAGGTAGGTCTACATAAATCTGTCGATCGAAACGTCCTGCACGCATCAAAGCCTTGTCCAGTACATCTGCACGGTTGGTAGCTGCCAAAACAATTACATTGGTATTGGTGCCAAAGCCGTCCATTTCGGTTAATAACTGGTTCAGGGTATTTTCCCTTTCATCATTCGATCCAGAAAAATTGCTTTTCCCTCGAGCACGCCCAATGGCATCAATTTCATCAATAAATATGATGGATGGTGATTTTTCCTTAGCCTGTTTAAAAAGGTCACGAACACGTGAGGCTCCAACCCCTACAAACATTTCCACAAAATCAGAACCAGAAAGAGAGAAGAAAGGAACTTTTGCCTCTCCGGCTACTGCTTTAGCTAAAAGGGTTTTACCCGTTCCAGGGGGGCCTACTAACAAAGCACCTTTTGGAATTTTACCCCCCAAGGAGGTGTATTTGTCAGGGTTCTTTAAAAAATCGACAATTTCCTGAACTTCTTCTTTAGCGCCTTCAAGTCCGGCGACATCCTTAAAAGTGGTTTTTACATCGGTTTTTTCGTCAAATAATTTGGCTCGGGACTTTCCAATATTGAAAATTTGACCGCCAGCTCCACCGCCTGCTCCAGAAGACATTCGGCGCATAATATAGATCCATATTCCAATAATTACGGCAAAGAAAATGATGGAAGGAAGAAACTCTGCCCAAATATTGGATTCGGTGTTCCAAACCACTTTGGTATTGAGGTTATTCTCCTGTTTAATGGTATTAATGCTATTTTCAAAATTTTGAAGATCCCCAAATTCAAATTGATAGGCCGGATCCCCGGGACCGGGTTTTATAAGACCTTTGTTAATTTTGGAAGAATGAACCTCTTTTTTTCGGGCATCTTCCGTAAGATAGACCTTCGCTAATTTTTTATTGATAATTTCAACTTTCTCAATATCACCTTGTTGAAGGTATTTTAAGAATTCAGATTGCGTAGTTTTGGCAGGAGCCGAAAGACTACTTCCTCCAAAAAACTGAAGACCAATAAAAAGTAAAAAGATGGCAATATATATCCAATAGGCTTGAAACCTAGGCTTGCGGGGTTCGTTTTTTTTATTCTCGTTCGCCATGGGGCAATTTCTTTATTTAGTAAGAGGTTTGTATTGTAACGGTTTTAGCATCTCCCCAGAGGCCCTCAATATCGTAGAATTCACGAATATGTTTCTGAAATACATGCACTACAACATGCACATAATCCATTAAAACCCATTCGGCGTTGTCACTACCTTCAACATGCCAAGGCTTTTCTTTAAGGGATTTGCTAACCAGTTTTTGAACAGAATTAACAATGGCGTTAACCTGTGTATTTGAAGTACCATTGCAGATGACGAAGTAGTCGCAAACCGTATTCTCTATATCCCTGAGATCCAAGATTTGAATGTCTTGTCCTTTTACTTCTTCAATTCCTCTAATTATTTCAGTGACTAATTGGTCTGTTCCTATTTCTTTTTTCTGCATTAAAGAGTTTTATTTGTACAAAAATATTATTTTTTTGTTAGCTGAAGCGTTTTCAGCGTTTAGATTAACACAATATTAATTTAGTTGAAAATAATCAAAATTAATGCCATTGGTTCTACCAATGATTTTTTAAAGGATTTAGCCAAGCAAACTTTTGTGGCGGATGGTACCGTTGTGCGTACTGAGGATCAAACCCAAGGGCGCGGACAAATGGGAGCCAGTTGGCACTTTGAACCTGGTAAAAGCCTAGCTTTTAGCGTGTTTAAGCGATTTCCGAAGATGCCCTTGAAGCAAGCTTATGCGGTAAATTTTGCGGTAAGCTTAGGAGTGAAAAAGGCGTTGGAAGAACTTGGAATGACTTCGGTGACCATAAAATGGCCTAACGACATATTGGCAGAAGGGGGCAAAATCTGTGGCATATTGATTGAAAATCAGTTTAGGGAACCGGAAAGTTTTACGAGCATCATAGGGATAGGGATTAATGTGAATAACTCCAACTTTCATGAGCTCCCCAAGGCTACTTCCCTGTTCATGCAGAGGGGAATGCCATTTTCTTTGGACGAAGTTTTTGAAACCGTGGTCAATTTTGTTTTAAAGGAATTGAACGCTGCCAGCCAAGATAATTTTGAAAAGCTGAAAAATGAGTATGAAACCTATTTATTCCGAAAGGGGAAAGTATCCACATTTGAAGGAAATGATGGAGCTGTCTTTTCTGGAATTATTAAAGGAGTGAGTTCTGAAGGCTTGTTGCAAGTACTCTTGGAGAACAATCTATTGCGTGAATTTCAACTGAAGGAATTAAAACTTATGTATTAAAGTTTTTCCAGATTTTCTGAAAGTGTGGCCAAAAACTTGGTGATAGGGCCTTTGATCATCATGGCCATCATCGGGTTAAAGTCTCCCGAAAATTGAAGCACTATTTCTGAAGTAGTTTCAGAAACTTCCGAAATGTTCCCTGTTAATGTAAAAGGTATTTTATCGCTCATGGCGCCGAGTTCCAATTGACTGTATGGATCCTCTTTTTTTATTTCCAAAGCAATCTCAGGCATTCCTTTAAGGGCAAAAACAAAAGCATCATCCCGAAGTACTTCAAATTTGCTTATGTTTTCGGGCATAAGGTTTTCAAAATTCTTGACGTCCTTTAAATAGTTAAAAAGCGATTCTTTGCTTTTTTGAACGGTTGCTTTAGGGCTACTGATTTCCATATTTTTTGAATCTGATTTTAAAGGAAGGGGCAAAACCTATGCCTTAGTTCCATTCTGAAGGGTTTTTTCGCCATGAAGAGAGTGTTTCGGCCTCTTTGGCAGAAATATAGCGTGACTTTTCGGCTTGCTCTAAAAGATTGTCATAATCACTTAGTGTATTTAAAGTCACATTCGCCTTTTTGAAGTTTTCTTCTGATATAGGAAAACCATAAGTAAAAATTGCAACCATGCCTTTTACATTGGCATTGGCTTCCCGAAGGGCTTCAACAGCCTTTAGGCTGCTGCCTCCCGTACTGATTAAATCTTCAATAACAACCACATTTTGCCCTTCTTCAAGTAATCCTTCAATTTGGTTTTTTCTGCCATGCGATTTGGCCTCGGGCCGAACATAGCAAAAAGGAAGGTTTAGGTAATCTGCTACCAAGGCTCCAATTCCTATGGCACCCGTAGCGACACCTGCAATTATATCGGGTTTTCCATAAAGTTCCTCTACTTGCTTCGCAAGGTTTTCTTGGATATAATTTCTAATCGCTGGATAAGAGAGGGTTATGCGATTGTCACAATAAATTGGCGATTTCCATCCTGACGCCCACGTAAAAGGGTTTTGTGGTTGTAATTTTATTGCATTAATTTGCAGGAGTAATTCGGCCGTTTTTTGAGCTGTTTCTTTTTTTAAGACCATACTGCAAATGTATAAAGTTTTTGTAAAAGATATCCCTATAATTCTCTCAACAGAGAAAAATATTGGAAAACAATATACGGCCATTCCGCTTAAATTGGCCCGATTCAAAAAGTTGATCAAAAAAATCAACAAAGGAGAACTTCTTTTTGTAAATCTATACCATAAAAATCCAGAAAAGCTTGAAAAATTTCTGAAGAAAAAACTTCCATTTGTTGAGGCGGCTGGGGGGCTGGTATACAATGAAAAAAAAGAAATACTATTTATTTATCGGAATGATCGCTGGGATCTACCCAAAGGCCATGTAGATAAAGGCGAGAGTTATGAAGCCGCTGCCATAAGGGAAGTAGAAGAGGAAACGGGCGCCCAAAATCTTGAAGTTCGACGATTCATAGAAAAGACCTATCATGTTTTCAAGCGAAATGGGAAATTTAAATTAAAAGCCACCTATTGGTTTGAAATGTACACCCATTTTGATGGGGAGTTGGTCCCTCAGACAAAAGAAGGGATTGAAAAGGCTAAATGGAAAAATTTCGAAAAATCCCAAAAGGCACTTTTAAATAGCTACGAGAACATCAAACTCCTTTTTCCGAAGGAGTACCTAATCCAGCACCCTAAGAATAGGGTATCGTAAATGAGCCTTCTCATAGTAAGGGGATTGTTTATGCAACCAATCCAATTGAGCGTACCAGTTGGCTGCAAAACTTTGATCCTCCCTTTTTTTGTTGTCAAATTCTTTGGCTATGGCAGGGTTTTCTTTCAAAAACTGAAATGCTAAATCTTCCCAAACATAAGGGGAAAAGCCTTCTTTCTGCTGAAGAATGGCGTCAAAATAATTCCAATTAAAGAAGGAGTCTACAGCGCTGGGTTCCAAAGTTTCCAATAAGTAGCGAACACCAGGTTGTTGGGTTTCAACAATATAATCGCCAGCCTTCAAGGGAACTTTTTCAAACTTGGCATTTACCTCGGTATTGTAGTGTGGGTAATGTCCTTCGTATGGATTTTGAAAGGTTTCATAGTGCTGAATGTGGTACACTTCTGCAGTGATGATTGTGTCCTTTTCTAAAATACGGAATTTGATATCATTATTTTTTAGTTGCTCTATGATATTCCAGTAACCTTTGGGAACAATGTACTTTGATGGAATGACTATCCCTTTTGAAGGTTTGAAGTAATTGTAGTAGGTAATGGGTCTGGTAAAAGGTTTTTGGCGATGGTATTTTAACCGGGGTAGATTAGTGATTTTGCTCTTTTCCGAAGCGGCTTCATATCCTTTAAATTGAAGTGTCGAAACTTGAGCGCTATCTATCTCCCAAGAAATAGGGTAGCTTGAGCCTGGAGTGTAGTTTTTCCAATACTCCTTCCGAAGCACCGCCATTTTTTCTGCATCTTTTTCGGCAATATTGATAAAGGATTTCATTAATTCATAGGTACCCATCACCCTTTGTTTGTAGGGTTTCAGCATATGGGTTTCTACCATCATTCCTACCGTATTAAATAAAGTGGTATACCCAGTAGAATATCTTGGGTAATCCATAAACTGTGAAAATCCCGTTTCGGGGGTTTTGTTAAAGACATTCACATAGGGGGTGATGTCCCAGTTTTTTAGGGCAAGGGAATCTTGTAATTCGGGCATGAACGAATCATTTAAATACTCACCCAAGGCCCCGCCTAATTTATTGTGCTGGGTGAAAAGGTGTGTAAGAACATATTGATAGTCGGCTCCATTGCTAACATGGTTGTCTATGAACCAATCCGGTTTTAGTAGATGGAAGATCTTGGCAAAACACTGGGCGTTTTTGGTATCGGCTTTTATAAAGTCCCTATTCAGGTCGAAGTTCCTGGCATTTCCTCTAAAACCATATGCTTTAGGACCATTTTGATTGGTTCTGGAATGAGAATTTCTATTGAGTGCACCGCCTACATTATATATAGGTATAACTGCTATGATGGTATTTTGGGGTGGTGGAATCGTTCCTTCTGCTACATCCCTTAAGAGCATCATGGAAGCATCGATGCCGTCGCTTTCCCCAGGATGAATACCATTGTTAATGAGTAACACATTTTTTTGGTGGGAAGTTACATCTTCAAGAGATGAAACCTTTTCTTTACTAAAAGTAACAACATGTAAGGGGTGGCCGCTATCGGTTTTTCCAACTTCGAATACAGAAATGGAGGGGTAGGTATGGGATAACCTCTTATAAAAAGAGATTACTTCTTCGTAAGTGGAGGTCTCTTCCCCTCCAGAAACCTCAAACGGAATCTCAAGGTTTTTTGGGGTTTCGTGGGGCAATTTGTCAAGGCATCCTAGTAAGAAAAGTGAGGTGAAAACAATAATTAATCGCATGTTAATAGGTATTTTTATCACAAATATCATAAAGATGTTAATCTATAGTTGTATAATTAATATCTTTTTTTAAATTTGTTGAATAACTAAAATAATTTACAAATGAAAAAAATTACTTTATTTTTTGCTGTAGCACTTACAAGCGTGCTAGGTTTTTCTCAAACCGTTATTATTGATAGACCAAACGATAACGGAACTGGTCTAATTGCAACTGAAGGAAATGATGGTACTGGTGTATACTGTGCTGACCAATTTGAAGTTACTTCTGAAATCGCTGTAAGCGAAATATTGGTTTACGGTTTTAGTTCCTCTGGACTTGATTTGACTCCTTTGGTAACTGGATTTAACGTTTATATCTTTGAAGATTTTAGTGGTGAGCCAGGTGGTAACCCTGAAGTTGGTGGTGCTCTTTATGATCTTTCAGATCTTGCTCCTGGAACTTTCTCTATCGCTAATGACGGTGGTAACCAAAATGATTTCAGTGTAAGCGACATGACTGCTGCTAATGGTGGTGATCAAGTTGTATTAGATCCTGGTACTTATTGGTTCTGTGCTTTCCCAACAGTAGACACTCCTCCAACTGATGCTGGACGTTGGAACTGGACTGGATCTTTAAGCACTGAGCCTGCTGTGCAGCCAGTATTGATTGACCCTGCAGACCTTTTTGGTGCTGGTGCAACTAACTGGACTAACATTTCTGGATTGATCGCAGCTGATTTCCCTGCTTTCGGATGGCAATTAATCGATGAGCCAGTATTAGGAACTGAAGATCAGTTAGCTGAAGCTATCTCTATCTATCCTAACCCTGCAGTTGACGTATTGAACGTTAGAATGCCTTCTAACATCCAAATCAACAATGCAGCTATGTATGATGTATTAGGTAAGAAAATCAACGTTACTGTAAACAACGGACAAATCAACATTTCTGATTTGAGCAGTGGTGTTTACGTGTTAGAGCTTAACACTAACGAAGGTTCTCTATCTCAAAAAGTTATTAAGAAGTAATTCTTAATTGCAAATATTAAAATGAACCCTGTGGTATTCCACAGGGTTTTTTTTATTTTCAAAAAATAGAGAATGACATCTGGAACTGGGAAGGGGTATTTTTACGTAAGGTTTCTTCTGTGAAGTAAATAATTTCAATGGGTGGAATGCAATTCACAACCTCCATTACTCATTTTGATAGCCTATTGAGCCTTTTCCTATTATATTTTTACTATATATCACGAACGGTTGTTTGATTGGATAGTATAAAAAAAAAGCTCCTCTAGAGGAGCTTTCTTGCTTTATTTACGAAAGTGCTTTTAACCGTTCATAGAGATTAAAAACTCTTCATTGTTTCGTGTTTGCTTAATCTTATCGTTGATAAACTCCATAGCTTCCACAGGATTCATATCGGCAAGATATTTTCGCATAACCCACATACGTTGTATGACGTTTTCGTCTAATAAAAGATCGTCTCTTCTCGTACTGGAGGAAGTCAGGTCTATCGCAGGGAAAATTCTTCTGTTGGATATTTTTCTATCTAACTGAAGCTCCATGTTACCGGTTCCTTTGAATTCTTCAAAAATTACTTCGTCCATTTTTGATCCGGTTTCAGTAAGGGCTGTAGCAATGATGCTTAAAGACCCTCCATTTTCAATGTTACGGGCCGCACCAAAGAAACGCTTCGGTTTGTGAAGAGCATTGGCATCGACTCCTCCACTTAAAATTTTACCACTGGCAGGTTGTACGGTATTGTACGCCCTTGCCAAACGGGTGATGGAATCTAAAAGAATGACCACATCATGACCACACTCAACCAATCGTTTTGCTTTTTCAATAACAATATTTGCAACTCGTACGTGTTCGGTTGCTTCTTTATCGAAAGTTGAAGCCACTACTTCCCCTTTTACGTTACGTTGCATATCGGTAACCTCTTCGGGACGTTCGTCAATTAATAATATAATTTGATAAACTTCTGGGTGGTTTGCCGCAATCGCATTTGCGATGTCTTTCAACAACATTGTTTTACCTGTTTTGGGCTGCGAAACGATCATTCCCCTTTGTCCTTTTCCAATTGGCGCAAAAAGGTCTATAATTCTGGTAGAAACAGTGCTTTGTCTTTCTGCTATATTGAATTTTTCATTCGGAAAAAGAGGGGTAAGGTGTTCAAAAGAGACACGGTCCCTTACAACATTAGGCTTTAAGCCATTAATTTTGTTGATTTTGATCAAAGGAAAATACTTCTCTCCTTCTTTTGGGGGTCTTACTTCGCCTAAAACAGTATCCCCTGTTTTTAATCCAAACAATCTAATTTGGGATTGTGATACATAAATATCGTCAGGAGAGGAAAGGTAGTTATAATCACTAGAACGTAGGAAGCCGTAGCCATCCTGCATAATGTCTAGCACCCCTTCACTTTCAATAATACCATCAAATTCAAAGTCGGGCTCACGATACCGGTTTCGGGTGTCTTTATTGCCGTTTTTATTGGAATTGTTTTTATTGTCGTCTTTTTTATGATCCCTTTGTGGCTTTTGGTCATTTTGCGATTTGGACGGAGTGTTCTTAGAAGGCTGTTGGTTCTGAGGTTTATTGTCAGATTCCTTTTTCTGGTTGTTCGATCGCTTTTGATTGCGATTATTGTCTTTTTGTTGACTCCTAGGACGACGCTCTTTCGCGTTCGTATTCGTATTTTTATTTTGTTGAGGATTTCCCGGCTTGTTACTAGCACTGGGTTGATCCTCTTTCTTGTTCTCATCGGCTACTGCTTTTACAGCTTTTGGATTTGCTGCTTGGTAGTCCAATATCTGGTAAACAAGATCTAATTTTTTAAGGCTACGGTATTTAGGTACGCCTAGTTCTTTGGCAAGTTCCTGTAATTCAGGAAGCTTCTTTGCTTTTAATTCAGAAATTTCAAACATTTAAGAAAATATCAATAAATTATTAGGTGTGTTATTTTTATTTCAAATAAGGAGAGTTAGTCGAAAATTGTTTGGAGACTAAGTAACCGTTGTTGAAGTGGTTACGAATTGTATTGCAATAATACAACAATATTTTGAATAATGCGTTTATTTTTTCTGAAAAGAAACCTTATTTTTGCCAAGCCTTTTGAACTAGAATTATGTTACAAAGAATCCAAACATTATACATGATCCTTTCCATCTTATTGATGGTGGGACTGTATATCTGGTTCCCATCGATTACCGATGCAGAAGGCAATACGGTTATCTCTAAGGATGAAGTATTGGTAATGGTACTTCTATTGGGTTCTATTTTACTAGGGATCATTTCAATTTTGAATTTTAAGAAGCGTCAACATCAATTTGTGTTAAACCGCTTGAATATCATATTAAACTTTGTATTACTGGGAGTTTTCGTATATCGAACCCTAAAAGTATCCGGAGAAACCTTGGTTTCAGAGAAGGGTATTGGGATGCTCTTGCCCGTCATTTCTATCGTTTTTTTAGTGCTGGCCAATAAGGCCATCAAAAGGGATGAGGATCTCGTAAAATCTGTGGATCGATTACGGTAAAACTACCTCTTAGTATCTATTAGTGCAAAAACCCTCAAAGAAATTTGAGGGTTTTTATCTTTTAAACTCAATGACTTCTAGATTCTTTATTTCTTTTCCGTGCACTTCAAATCTTAACATGGTGCGAACTTGGTGAAATCCATGTTTTCCTATGGCTCCAGGGTTCATATGAAGCAGTCTCAATTTTTTGTCGTTCATTACCTTCAGGATATGTGAATGTCCCGAAATGAAAAGATGTGGCGGATTTTCACGAATTTTATCCCTAATTCGTTGGTCGTATCGGCCAGGATACCCTCCTATATGGGTGATCCAAACTTCCAATTCTTCACATACGAAACGAAGGTCCAGCGGAAACTCTTGTCTTGCTTGAGCACCATCGATGTTCCCATAAACGGCTCTCAAGGGTTTTTGGGATTGTAAAGCTTCCGTAACGGAAAGGTCTCCAATATCCCCTGCATGCCAAACTTCATCTGCCCATTGCACATGTTTTGAAATGGCTTCATCAACATATCCGTGGGTGTCGCTAAGCAAAAGGATCTTTTTCACAATCTGTCTTTTTTTGCGAAGGTACACACTAATCCGTAAAGCAAAAACCTTCCTACTCAATTGTAATTTGTAATTTTGTAGCTTCATAAAAAAGACATTGAGATACTTCTTGGAAATAGCCTATCATGGCAAAAACTATTATGGGTGGCAGCGACAGCCAGACGCAATAAGCGTTCAGGAAGTGGTGGAGGATGCGCTGTCCAAGTTATTGCGTACAGAGGTAAATATTACGGGAGCGGGCCGCACCGATACGGGTGTACATGCGAAACAACTGTTTGCTCATTTTGATGTTGATTTTTTGGCCGATGTGAAACAGTTAAAATATCGCTTAAATTCCTTTCTGCCGAAGGATATATCCGTTCAGGATGTTTTTGAGGTTACGCCTAAGGCTCATGCCCGTTTTGATGCGACTCAAAGGGAATACGAATATTGGATTACCTTGGAAAAGTCCCCTTTTTTAAATGGTTTGGCCTATTTGTTACGTAAAAATCCTAATATGGATTTAATGAACAAGGCTGCTGAAATTCTATTTCAGTATCACGATTTTCAATGCTTTTCACGTACAAAAACCGATGTAAAAACGTATCATTGTACTATTAAAAAGGCAAATTGGGAACAAAAGGGCTCTAAGTTGGTATTTACCATTGCTGCCGACCGATTTCTTCGGAATATGGTTCGTGCTATTGTAGGAACGATGTTGGAAATTGGCTATGAAAAAATGACTTTGGAAGATTTCCATACTGTTATTCAGCATAAAAACCGAAGCAATGCAGGGGCTTCTGCACCTGCTCACGGATTGTATTTAACCAAGGTAATATATCCAGAATCGATTAAGATTAAACAATAATGGCAGATAAAACCACAGGAAAAGCATTCGACTTTAAGCTTTTTAAAAGGCTATTAGGGCATACAAAGCCTTATAAATGGACTTTTGTATTTGTTGCTATTGCTGCCATCGCCTTATCGGTTTTCGGGGTTTTGAGTCCGATAATTTTAGAAAGTGCTATTGACGAAGGGATTCTTCCAAAAGATTGGGATTTACTGATTTACTTCACTATCTTAATGTTAGGTGCTTTACTTGCTGAAGTGCTTTTTCAGTTTTCGTTTATTTATTATGCCAACTGGCTGGGACAAACCGTAATTCGGGACATCCGGGTGAAGCTTTTTAAATTAATGATGAGCTTCCGAATGAAATACTTCGATAAAAGTGCCGTAGGACGACTCACCACCCGAGCTGTAAACGATATCGAAACCATTGCCAGTATTTTTAGCCAAGGGTTGTTTACCATAGCAAGTGATTTGCTTAAAATGCTGGTCATTCTCGGTGTGATGCTCTACAAGAGTTGGGAATTAACGCTCATTTCTATCGCTGTAATGCCCATTTTAATTTATGCGACCCGTGTTTTTCAAAGGGCTATGAAAAGTGCTTTTGAGGATGTTCGAAACCAGGTGGCCAATTTAAATACTTTTGTACAGGAACGTATTACGGGTATGAAAATCGTACAGATTTTTGCCCGGGAAAAAGAAGAGTATGAATCATTTCAAAATATTAATGAAGCGCATAAAAAGGCTTGGGTGAGGACCGTTTGGTATAATTCTATCTTTTTCCCCATAGCAGAAATGTCCGGAGCTATTGCTCTGGGACTCATAGTCTGGTACGGTGGGCTGCATGCTGTGGCCGATGATTTGGCGGTCGATGGCGATATTACTTTAGGACTTATCACGGCATTTATCCAATTGTCGCAAATGTTGTTTCGTCCACTTCGAATGATTGCCGATAAGTTTAATACCTTGCAAATGGGGATGGTGGCAGCCAATAGGGTTTTTACCATCCTAGATACCCAGTCCCATATTGCCGATGAAGGTGCTATTGAACTCACCGATACAAAAGGGGCCATTCAGTTTAAGAAAGTACACTTTGGTTACAATGAAGAGGAAGAGGTTATTAAAGGTATTTCCTTCGATGTAAAACCAGGGGAGACCATTGCCCTAGTAGGTGCTACGGGTGCTGGCAAATCTACCATTATCAATTTATTGTCGAGGTTTTATGAAATTAATAGTGGGGAAATTTCCATCGATGGAATTTCCATTAAAGAGTATACCTTACAATCGCTTCGGAAGCATATCGCAGTGGTTCTTCAGGATGTGTTTCTTTTTGCCGACTCCATACTCAATAACATTACCTTGGATGAAGAAAGTATTTCGGAAGAAGAAGTGATTGCGGCGGCTAAGGAAATAGGGGTACACCAATTTATTTCGTCCCTGCCTAACGGATATCATTACAACGTAAAGGAACGTGGATCGATGCTTTCTTCCGGGCAACGACAGCTCATCGCCTTCTTAAGGGCTTACGTAAGCAATCCTAGTGTCTTGATTCTGGATGAAGCTACTTCTTCTGTCGATAGTTATTCTGAAGAACTCATCCAAAATGCTACTGATAAAATTACCGAGGGAAGGACTTCCATTGTGATCGCCCATAGATTGGCAACCATTAAAAAAGCCGATCAAATTCTGGTCATGGATCAAGGAAAGATTGTAGAGAAAGGAACCCATCACGAGCTCTTGAAAAAAGAAAATGGGTTCTATAAAAACCTTTACGAAGTCCAATTCCTAAAGGAAGAGGCAATATAGGAAACGCTTTGTTTTGCCTTTTGGGCTTCCATCATTTCCTGTAGATCTACTTGCCCTGAAACAACAAGGAAAACCCATAACAAAACGCTTAAAAGCAAGTAAAAGGGTAAGAAAATCACAAAAAACAACAGTGTTTTCAAAACAATTTGAAGGAAGCTTAGTTGAAACAATCGTTTCAGGATATAAGCAAAATACAAAATGTACAAGATGGTAACACTCAAGGATATGTAATTAAATATATCTTGAAACCAAACCGTGCAAAAATATAAAAGGGTTGAAAATAGGGAGATGTGCGCTTGTCCGTAGGTATTGATGATTAAATGCTCAACGTAATTAAACTTTTTATTCTTCAGAAAAACCAATTTCGAAATGAAAGCCAAAAGGGGTACAAATAGGAAAAAAATAAAGGATTGGTATTTCATTACAAATTCACTTATTTTTTGAGTAATTTCCAACTGGCTGGCATCTTGATCAATAGTGCTGGAAACACCGGCCATGGCATTGGCATATTCTTCAGAAAAGAAAAAAAGAAAGAGTCCAAAAAGGGTAATGGCCAAGGTGAAATAACCGAATGGGTTGAGGTATTTTTTTCGAACCCCTTGAATGTAGCCCCCTATAACAGCTTCGGGTCTCACAAATAGGTCTATAAAGGTTTGTAAGGGCCTATTGGCATCCAGATTGAATACATTTTCCTTGAGTTCGACCAAAAGACTTTTAAAGCTAAGCCTATGTTGAATCACTTTTGCTCCACACTGATTGCAAAAGCGGTTTTCTTCAGAAAGAATGGTGTTGCAGTTTTTACAGTTCATGATTATTCCCGTAAGTCGTTTTCCAATAGTTTTTGTAGTTCTTCCATATCTTCAAACAACACAAAATCCCCTTCTTTTAAATAGGAAACCTGTCCATTTTCTTCTGAAACCACCAAGCAAACAGCATCGGTCTTTTCAGTGATGCCCAAAGCGGCACGGTGCCGTAATCCAAAACGCTGCGGAATATTTTTATCGTTGGACACCGGTAAAATCACTCGGGTAGCGGTAATGGTATTGTCTTCAATAATTAATGCGCCGTCGTGCAACGGACTGTTTTTGTAAAAAATACTTTCAATAATGGGCTGATTTACCTCTACACTCATAGGGTCCCCTGTGTTTTTCACAAACTCCAAGCTGTTATTACGCTGTATCACAATAATGGCACCGGTATGGGCTTTCCCCATCTTGGAACAAGCGCCTAAAATTGCTGGTAGATTGGTGGCTACTTCTGTTTCGCTGAAGAGGTTCAATTTTTTGAAAATACGCTTTCGGGCCGAAAAGTTTGTCGTCCCCAACATGAGCAGGAATTTTCGAATTTCCTGCTGAAAGACCACAATCAAAGCAAACATCCCCACACCTAGAAATCCGCCGAGAATTTTACTCAATAGCTGCATTTCCAACAATTCGGTGACTTTCCATACCGCATAGAGAATCACGATCCCGATAAAAATATTAATAGCCACCGTTCCTTTTACTAGCTTGTATAAATAATACAAGAGAAAGGCGACCAGGACAATGTCTATAATATCGATGATTCTAATGTCTAAGAAATCCAAAGGCGAAGGGTTTTTGTAAATGTAGTTAATTTTTAAAGTTTTCCATCAACTTTACACATTCCATGGCTTCCTTTACATCGTGCACCCTTAAAATATGTGCTCCTTTTAAAAGAGCAATGCTGTGAAGGGCTGTGGTGCCGTTTAGGGCTTCCTCTGGGGAAATGCCTAGGTTTTTGTAAATCATCGATTTTCTGGAGATTCCTACAAGCAATGGCACATCAAGTGCTTTAAAAAGCGCTAAATTGTTTAATAATTCAAAGTTTTGAGCTGTCGTTTTGGCGAACCCAAAACCGGGATCTACTATGATATCGTTAATTCCTAATTCTCGGGCCGCAGCCAATTTTTCGGAAAAGTATTGTACTATTTCTTGAGTTGGATTTTTGTATTGGGTTTGGGAGTTCATTGTTTTGGGAGTCCCCTTCATGTGCATCGCCACGTAAGGAACTTGAAGTTTTGCCACGGTGGGCATCATTTCCGGATCCAAATTTCCCGCAGAAATATCATTCACCATAGCTGCGCCAGCCTCAATACATTTTTTTGCTACCTCGCTTCGGAAAGTATCTATCGAGATAATGGCTTCCGGGAAATTTTCGAGAAGACTTTCTACCGCAGGAATTACCCTGTTCAGTTCTTCTACTTCCGAAACATCCTCTGCTCCGGGACGGGAACTGTAGCCTCCAATATCCAAAAAGGTGGCGCCTTCCGAAAGCATTTTTTCCGCTTGTAACAAAAAAGCTCTTTCGTGATTGTGTTTTCCGCCGTCAAAAAAAGAGTCTGGTGTAACATTTAAAATCCCCATAATTTTAGGGGTAGCGAGATCGATAAGCGTGCCTTTGCAATTGATTGTCATGGTTTGGGTAAACGGTCTTTTATAAGCTTCCGCTAAAAGCATCGAACTTTAAACTGGAAACTTTTGAACTTTAAACTATTTAAGCGAAATTTACACAAAATCTGAAACAACCCATGGCAGATACTGCAAAAGAATACGATGCCGTTATTAAAACGTGCAGGGATTTGTTTATCAATAAAATGAAGGACTACGGAAGTGCTTGGCGCATTCTTCGGCTTCCTTCCCTTACCGATCAAATTTTTATCAAGGCACAGCGCATACGAGGGCTTCAGCAAAATACCGAAAGAAAAGTAGACGAAGGGGAATCGAGTGAGTTCATCGGAATTATTAATTATTCCCTCATGGCACTCATCCAGCTGGATCGGGGCGTTGTAGAGCAACCCGATTTGTCTTTGGAGGAAGCCATTCAGTTGTATGATGAGAAGGTGGCCATCACCAAAAAGTTAATGATGGATAAAAATCATGATTATGGCGAAGCTTGGCGCGATATGCGGGTAAGTTCCTTAACCGATCTCATTCTTCAAAAGCTATTACGGGTAAAACAGATTGAAGACAATCAAGGAAAGACCTTGGTGAGCGAAGGCATAGACGCGAACTATCAAGATATGATCAATTATAGCGTTTTTGCCATGATTCACTTAGGAGCATAAAATTAACACATGAAGTATTTAGTAGGATTTAGTAGGGTTTTTGTAGGTATTCTTTTTATCATTAGTGGATTGATCAAGCTGAATGATCCCATGGGGTTTTCCTTTAAGCTGCAGGATTATTTTGCGCCTAGTGTGCTAAATTTAGAGTTCCTGGTGCCTTATGCACTTATCTTGGCCTTACTCGTAGTTATTTTTGAGGTGATGCTGGGAATCATGTTGCTTTTGGGCTATGCCAAGAAATTCACGATCTGGAGTCTGTTAGCGATGATTGTGTTTTTTACGTTCCTTACGTTTTATTCTGCGTATTTTAATAAAGTAACCGATTGTGGCTGTTTTGGGGATGCCATAAAACTAACGCCTTGGGAGTCTTTTACGAAAGATGTCATTCTCTTGGTACTTATTTTAATTCTTTTCTTCGGAAAACAATATATTAAGCCACTATTTACCAGGTCTTTTAGAAGCATTTCCGTGTTGGTCTCTCTGCTGCTTTGCTTGTGGTTGGGGTATCATGTGCTGATGCATCTCCCCGTGGTGGATTTCAGACCTTACAAGATTGGGGCCAATATTCCTGAAGGGATGGTGGTGCCAGACGATGCTCCTCCTGCGATCATTGAGTATCAATGGAAATACGAAATCAATGGCAACGAAAAAGTTATCACCAATACCACAGGGCTAGATCCTAAACCCGAAGGAGGGAAAAGGTTAGGGGTAGATACCGAATTTATACAAGAACCTTACGAACCACCCATTCACGACTTTACCATTGAACGCGATGGAGAGGACTTTACGGAAGCGTTTCTAATGGAAGACAAGCTTATCGTTGTGATTTCTTACAATTTGGACAATGCCGATATTGAAGGTTTTGCGGAAATAAAAAAGGCGACCGATGCAGCGCTTCAGAAAGGGTATAAAGTCATTGGGCTTTCGGCTTCCAGTACTGCGGAAACCGAGCAAATGGCGAAAAACCAGAAACTGAATTTCGATTTCTACTTTTGCGATATGACTACCTTGAAAACTATTGTACGAAGCAATCCAGGGCTATTGGAATTGCATGAGGGCACCATTCTTCAAAAACTACACTGGAACGATATCGAAGACCTTAAACTCAATTAATGTGCTTCGATACCTGCTCCAAAAATTAGGATACGCATTGCTCACCTTGTTTGGGGTCGTCACCGTTATATTTTTGTTGTTCAATTTTCTTCCTGGGGATCCCGCAAGAATGATGCTGGGACAAAATGAAAGCGAAGCTCAAATTGCCGTAGTTAAAAAGAAATATGGGTTCGATAAATCCTTGGGCAAGCAGTATTTATTGTACCTAAACGATTTGTCACCACTTTCCTTTCATAGTACGGATCAAGATGATTATTCGTTTCTTTCGGAAGGCAAATATGCGGCTACCCGTTTATTTAAGGTAGGGAGTACCCAGATAGTTTTAAAACTTCCGTATTTAAGGGAGTCTTTTCAGAAAAATGGAAAAAGCGTAAGTGCTGTCATTGCTGAAACCTTACCTAATACGGCCATTTTGGCTGTTTCTGCCATTGTCATTGCCATGCTATTGGGAATTGCATTGGGAATTCTCTCGGTATTGTTTAAGGATGGTTTTTTGGATAAGTTGATTCAGTTGGTCAGTACCTTGGGAATGAGCGTGCCTTCCTTTTTCAGTGCTATCATCTTTGCTTGGTTGTTTGGTTTTGTCTTAAACGAGTACACCCATTTAAATATGACCGGCAGTTTGTATGAAGTAGATGATTTTGGGGAAGGAAAATACCTTCAGTGGAAAAACTTAATCCTTCCAGCGATTGTTTTGGGAATTCGCCCTTTAGCAGTCGTCACACAGTTAATGCGGAATTCACTGTTGGAAGTGCTAAGCCAAGATTATATTAGAACAGCCAAAGCAAAAGGGCTTACATTTGCTAAGATCATTCGGAAACATGCCTTAAAGAATTCTTTAAACCCCGTAGTGACTGCAATTTCGGGCTGGTTTGCCTCCATGTTGGCTGGAGCCGTCTTTGTAGAATATATCTTTGGATGGAACGGCCTAGGAAAAGAAATTGTAGATGCTTTAAATACCTTGGATTTGCCCATCATCATGGGAGCCGTATTGGTAATTGCCACTTTATTCATTTTAATCAATATTTTTGTAGATATCATTTACGGATGGTTGGATCCAAAAATAAGAACCCAATAAAATTTAAACACATGAGAACCAAAATAGTAGCTGGAAACTGGAAAATGAACTTAACAAGGGACGAATCCCTGCAATTGGTAGCCGATATCGGTGGTGAAATCCAAAATCATGATCTTAACGGGAATCGGGTAATGGTGTTTCCTCCCTTTATCAATGTAGGCTATGTAATGGATTCGGGTAATCGAAATCAACAAATTGAAGTAGGGGCCCAAAATTTACATCAAGCCGAAAGCGGGGCCTACACGGGGGAGGTAGCAGCTTCCATGCTAACTAATATTGGGGTAAATAGTGTGATCCTCGGTCATAGTGAGCGCAGGGAATATTTTCATGAGGACGATGATTTGCTAAAGGAAAAAGTGGATGCAGCACTTAAGAACGGTTTGGAAGTGGTGTTTTGCTTTGGTGAAAAGCTGTTCGAAAGACAAGCGGGAAATCATTTTGCCATTGTAGAACAACAATTGAAAAAAGCATTATTTCATCTTTCTGAAAAAGATTGGGAAAAAATCATCTTGGCTTACGAACCCGTTTGGGCGATCGGTACTGGGATGACTGCTACTCCAGAACAAGCCCAGGAAATGCATGCTTTTATCAGAAAAACCTTGACCAAGGGCTATAGTGAAAAATTAGCTGAAAGTATTTCTATTCTTTATGGAGGGAGTGTAAAACCGAATAATGCCGAAGAGATTTTTGGAAAAACGGATGTGGATGGCGGACTCATTGGAGGGGCTTCTTTAAAGGCAGCAGATTTTGCCGCGATTATCAAAGCCCTATCATGAGTGCTACGTACTTAGAATACCGATTTTCAGTACAGCCGCTTCAGCCAGCAACAGATATTCTCATTGCACAATTAGGTGCCGTTGGTTTTGAAAGTTTTGTGGAAACGGAAGAAGGGGTCTTGGCTTATATTCAGCAAGAAGAATGGAATGATACGCTTTTGGAGGCAGTTTCCATTTTACAGTCTGAAGATTTTGAGATTCAACTTTCAGAAAAAATTATTGAACAGGTAAATTGGAATGAAGAATGGGAAAAGAACTTTGAACCCATTGTCGTCGCTGAAACCTGTGCCGTTCGAGCACCGTTTCATCCTTCTTTTAATGTGCCCTACGAAATTGTCATCGAACCCAAAATGTCCTTCGGGACTGGACATCATGAGACTACCTTTATGATGCTTCAGTTTGTGCTGGAAAATGATTTTGAAGGGAAGTCCGTGTTGGATATGGGCTGCGGGACTGCTGTCTTAGCTATTTTAGCTGAAATGCGCGGTGCTTCAAAACTAGATGCGATTGATATTGATGATTGGTGTGTGGAAAATTCCGAAGAAAACGTTAACCGGAATCATTGTGAACATATTTCCGTAAAATTGGGGGATGCTTCCATTTTGCCTACTTCAGAAACCTACGATATCATTATTGCCAATATCAACAGGAATATTTTACTAAATGATATGGCAACTTATGTGCAATGTTTGCGTAAAGGTGGGGTGGTTTATTTAAGTGGTTTTTACAGGGAAGATCTTCTTATTATTACCGAATGTTGCAATAATTTGGGGCTTCAGTTCGTTGAAAACAAGGAAAAAAACAATTGGATTGCTGCGAAATTTGTAAATTAGTGCTATGAGTACCCAAGAAAAATATGAAGAAGACCTACTCCTTGCGGAAAAGGAGGGTCAGGAAAATCAAATTGTGCTTTACAATGATGAGGTAAATACGTTTGATCACGTAATTGACACTTTGATTTATACCTGTGAGCATACCCCAATACAAGCCGAACAATGCGCAATGATTGTACATTACAAAGGAAAATGTACGGTAAAGTCCGGTTCTTTCGAGGATTTAAAGCCTAGGTGCAGTAAAATCTTGGAAGCAGGCCTAAGTGCCGAAATTATTTAAGGAAAACTATTATTGAATGGCGAAAGCTCTTTCTTTTGAAGGAGCTTTTATTTTTTCAAAGCTTTCCGTAATCTCCATCACATTTGGAATATTTTCCAAAGAACAGAGGGCTTCAATGGCATGGCACAATCCTTGAAAAAGTACTTCCCGATCTTGCGGGTTTTTGGGTTTCTTACTTTTTTGTGTGAACGGAAGCTCATAGCCACAACCTGCTAAAAAAGCTTTTTCAATTTGTAATAATTCTGAGGGAAGATACCCTTCAAATCGTCTACCTAACATTTCGTGTACCTTCCCAACGTAGTTTAATTTTACAGAACCATGATCATCGCTTAAATGTTTCCAAAAATCTCGTTGCCCTAACAAGTTGCCCACGGCACAACGGCACGCATCTTCAGGATGAAGGGTGTGGGTATTGTAGGCAGTATACAATTTTGAAAGAGCTGTTTCTAAACGCTTTGGAAATTTCATAAGCACTTGGTTTTTCTTAAAGTTACAAAATTGGTCGGTGTCATGGAAATTTTATGTATCACATTAACCTTTTTAGTTAAAAAGGGGTTCAGTTATAGGATATTATGGAATTATCAATAATTTTGCCCGCCCTTTCAATGAGGGCAAATCAATTTATTCTATGAAAACATTGAAGCATTTTTTAGGATTATTCTGGATATTATTACTGTGTGTTTCTTCCGTAGCACAAACCCAAGATAGCCTTCAAGAACGACAACTTTTAAGTGAAATTTTAGCGATTGAAAAGCAGCGGATCCTCGATTCTGTGAAAAAGGCGCAACTGGTAGCGCGATTGGACCAATTGAAAGAGGGGGATGATTCTCAAAAAAATGAACTGGAACAAGAATTGGCCGAGATTGACTTAAAAGAAAGTACTGCCCTCTCTCTGCGTAAAGCTCGAATAGATTCTTTAAGAAGTACCGCCCAAGGATACCCAGTGCTGGGCGTGGATGGTGACACCTTATTTTTATTGTACTCTAAGACTGGCGCGCTTACTGCTTCAGAGCGGGCCAAATCCATTAGTGAGAAGATTAAGAATTTGTACAGCGATGATTTCTTCGGAAATAATACGCTTGAAGTAGTCGCTTCCGAAGATAGCTTCGATATTGTGTATGCAGAAACCATTGTGATGAATGTTTCTGAAAATGATGCCCTTTGGTATCAAACGGATAGGGAGGCCTTGGCGAACGATTTTAAAAATAGAATTGAAACATCCATTGTTGAAAGTAAAGCCAATAACTCCCTTTCCAAAATACTGTTGCGCATTGGGTTGGCTTTATTGGTGATTGGGATAGTTTGGTTTTTGGTCTGGCTTGTGGGAAAAGGTTACAGACGGCTATTGTATTACATCCATCAGTCTAAGGAAAAGTGGCTAAAAAATCTATCCTACAAGGATTATACGTTTCTGTCGGCCGATCAAGAGCTTCAGGTGGTCCTTTTTTTAGTAAAGATTTTACGATGGGTGGTTTTAATTGTCCTCGTATATATTGCCTTGCCTATTATCTTTAGTATTTTTCCGGTTTCCAGGAATTGGGCCGATAAATTGTTTCAGCTGGTCTGGTCCCCTTTTAAGGGGGTGTTTGTTTCTATCTGGGAATATTTGCCGAATCTCTTCAGTATTTTGGTGATATACTTCGTCATGAAGTACGTTATCAGGTTTGTTCGCTATATTTTCAAGGAAATTGAATCGGAGAAACTAAATATCTCTGGGTTTCATTCCGATTGGGCCAAACCTACTTTTAGCATTGTAAAGTTTTTACTGTATGCGTTTATGTTTGTGTTGATCTTTCCTTTTTTACCGGGCTCGGATTCCGATATTTTTAAAGGGGTTTCTGTTTTCGTAGGGATTTTATTCTCGTTGGGATCTTCCACGGCCATTGCCAATATGGTGGCCGGTTTGGTGATTACTTATATGCGGCCCTTTAAAATTGGCGACCGAATTAAAATTGGGGATGTTTCTGGAGACGTGGTGGAAAAAACACTTTTGGTCACTAGGGTAAAAACCATTAAAAACGAAATTATTACCATTCCCAATTCCTCGGTATTGTCTGGGAATACTACCAATTACACTAGTGAAACGGCAGAAAAAGGACTTATTTTACATACTACGGTTACCATAGGGTATGACGTTCCGTGGAAAGATATGCACCAAGTACTAATAGATGCTGCCCTTAAAACCGATATGATTTTAAAAGATCCTATGCCTTTTGTCCTGCAAACCAGTTTGGACGACTTTTATGTTTCGTATCAGATTAATGCATATACCCGGGAAGCATCAAAACAGGCTTTGATCTATTCACAACTCAATCAGAATATACAAGACACTTGTAACGAACGAGGCATTGAAATTTTGTCCCCTCATTATCGTGCGGCACGCGATGGAAATAGGGTCACGATTCCCTCCAGTTATTTACCAAAGGATTACAAAGCACCAAGCTTTCAGGTACATGTAGATAAGAAACAGTAGTTTTTATTTTTCTTCTGAAGGGTTCTCCACAAACTGACAAAGTTCCGCTTTATTTCAGGATTGGCTATCGCCTCTCCTGCAAAGCTCCGCCTTTTTGAAGGATGGCTCCGCATCCTGACAAAGCTCCGCCTTTTTGAAGGATGGCTCCGCATCCTGACAAAGCTCCGCCTTTCTAAAGGATGGCTCCGCATCCTGACAAAGCTTCGCTTTATTCCAGCATTGGCTATCGCCTCTCCTGCAAAGCTCCGCCTTTCTGAAGGATGGCTCCGCATCCTGACAAAGCTCCGCTTTATTCCAGAATTGGCTATCGCCTCTCCTGCAAAGCTCCGCCTTTTTGAAGGA
>CEQG01038317.1_pt1 | contig 57800 bp, 45 predicted proteins | sample 350301 | NCBI WGS metagenome assembly CEQG01 (sample SAMEA2621242, study PRJEB7988) | marine metagenome | isolation source: saline water (ENVO:00002010), including | reverse complement strand
CCCGCCCGACAGGCGTGTGGTATTTTCTCCGGAAAAACTTTCAGAACTTGTAAGAGAATACCCTGAAGCATCTGTCAGGGTAGAGTCTTCGGATATCAGGATCTTTTCTGATGACGAATACAGGGAGCAGGGTATTGAAGTTAGTGCTGCAATGGAAGGATGTGATGTACTGTTGGGGGTTAAAGAAGTGCCTGTAGATGCTTTGATACCGGATAAAAAATATTTCTTCTTTTCGCATACAATAAAAAAACAGCCATATAACCAAAAGCTGTTACAGGCGATACTGGATAAGAATATAACACTATATGATCACGAAACCATTGTAGATGCTTCTAACAGGAGGCTCATCGGTTTTGGCAGGTATGCCGGCATAGTGGGCGCTTATAATGCATTCAGGGCACTGGGCTTAAAATATGAGTTATTCACCCTGCCCAAAGCAGAAACACTCTCAGATAAAGAAGCGCTTATTGCCAGATTAAGAAAGGCAATTGTACCGCCCGTAAAAATTGTACTGACAGGAAAAGGTAAGGTAGGGATGGGCGCTAAAGAAATTTTAGACGCCATGAAAATTAAGGAGGTATCGGTAGCAGATTACCTTTCCAAATCATATACGCATCCCGTTTATTGCCATATTGATGTTTTGGATTATAACCGCAGGCAAGACGGTTCGGTAAAAGATAACCAGGATTTTTATGCCAACCCTTCAGAATATGAATCAGATTTTGAAAGGTTTACAAAGGTTTCTGACATGTTTATTGCAGGGCACTTTTATGGTAATGGTGCGCCTGCCATATTAACACGTGAAATGCTGAAATCTAAAGATAATAAGATAAAAGTTGTTGCTGATATTTCATGTGATGTAGGAGGTCCCGTAGCCTGTACACTCAGAGCCAGTACTATAGCAGAGCCTTTATATGGCTATCATCCGTCTGAAGATAAAGAGGTAGATTACCGCCACCCTGCTGCAATTGTAGTAATGGCAGTAGATAACCTGCCATGCGAGTTACCAAAAGATGCAAGTATGGGATTTGGCGATATGTTCCTTAAAAATGTTATACCTGCCTTTTTTAACGGCGACAAAGACGGAATACTGAAACGTGCCGTGATAACTGAAAACGGAAAGCTTGCCCCGCGTTTTAAATATCTGGAAGGATATGTTGAAGAACGTGTAAAAGAATTATAACAAAACACCCTGCCCCCGGCAGGGTGTTTTGTTATAATAAGTTTGAGTAAATTTGTGAATTAAACTTTACAGATGTCACTTAAAAATACAGTTACTTTTTTTTGCATTTTGCTGGCGCTACAATTAAATGCACAGCAACTCCTGCCGTTTGTAGAGAACTTTACTAAGTCAGAGTACTCGGGTGATAACCAGGTTTGGAATATAACCCAGGCTGATGATAACACACTTTATTTCGCCAACAATCATTATTTTTTACGGTACAATGGAGTTAAATGGGAGCGCTACTCACTACCGAATAAAACCATTATCAGGTCGGTATTTGCTGATGGCAGCCGTATTTACTGTGGTTCTTACAGGGAGTTTGGCTATTGGGAAAGAGTAAAAGGTATAATGCAATATACATCTCTTACTGCGGGTAAGAACTATTTTTCCGATAGTGACAATGAAGAGGTATGGAAAATATTTAAGCATGCAGATAAAATTTATTTTCAGACTTTTCACCGCATGTATGCTTATGACGGAAAAACAATAGCTACCTATAGGTTTCCTTCGCAAATATCCTATTGTTATGTTATAGATAATACTATTTATGCGGCAAGCACCCGAAACGGAGTATATGTATTTGACGGAGGTAAATTTCAGCAGATAACAGCATGGCCTGAACTGAAAGACAACATTGTGCACGGCATGGAGAAAAATGGCCGTGACATCTACATCTTTACCAAGAATAACGGAGTTTTTAAGGGTGATGCCAAAGGGGTAAAGCCTTGGGGCAGTAATATAAACTCCCTTCTTAAAAATGATGTCATCCTCTCCGCAGCATTTATAAATAATAACATGCTTGCCATTGGTACAGCGTTAAAAGGTATCTATATTATTAGCCTTACTGATAACAGCTTTACAGTTATCAACAGGAATAATGCCCTTAAAAACAATGCAGTACTTTCTGTAGCACTGGACACTGAAAAAGATCTCTGGCTTGGGTTGGATAATGGTATATCCCATGTTGAGGTAAACTCGCCCGTATCTTTATTTACAGATAATTCGGGCTTGCTTGGTTCGGTATATAGCATTGCGCCCACAGAAAGTGGTTACCTTTTTGCCTCTAATCATGGTGTCTTTAGCTATGGTCAACAGGGTTTAAATACAATTCCAAACTCTCAGGGGCAGGCATGGGATGTATATAAATCAGGAGACAACTATATTATCGGACATAATGACGGTACTTATACTTATAACGGACACCTCAAAAAAGCTAATCCGGTTAACGGGGGATGGAAATTCCTGAAAAGCAAATTTGACAGAGCTTATTTTCAGGCTAATTATTCGGGTATAGCGGTTTATACCGATACAGATAATCTCGGGGTTTATAAAACCCTTGACAGTATAGTAAAGCCAATCCGTAATATTGCCCAGACAAGGCCTGGCGAGCTATGGGCGGCTGACAGCTATAGAAGCCTCTACAGGGTTTTATATGATGAAAATTTTAATGTGAAGCGTGTAGAGAATGTATCCCAAAAAAACAACATAAAGAGCGATTATGGTGTAAAGCTGTTCCCGTTTAGGGGTGAAGTGCTTTTTTACATTAACAGTAAGTGGTACACCTATAACAGCATTAAGGACAAGCTTGAAGAAAATAAAGCTTTTACAGAAAGGTTTTCCGGAATCTCAGATATTGTTCCGGTTGATGATGATAATTTCATAATTATAAGAAGTGGTTTGCTCTATCTTATTACCCGGAAAGGTGACAAGTTTTTAGAAAAGCTGCTTAATGAAAAATATTACCAGGGCAGGCTTATTATGGAGAATACTCAGGTGTATAAAAACGGGAACAGCCTGCTTATAAATCTTGATGACGGATTTATGTCTTATAATATTGAGGGTAGCAGCAAAAAAGAAGCTCCTGTAACTATAGAAGCATTTTATATGGGCAGGCTTATTGATGAAGATACACACATCAAATACAACCAGTCAGTAGAGCTTAATGTTATAACAGGATATTACGGCTATAACCGCCCTGACCTTTTTTACAGGCTGAATGCAGAACCCCTCCAGCCAATTATAAAAGGCAATATAATACTCAATAACCTTAGCAGCGGCAACCAGTCGGTAGATATCTACCGCAATAATAACGGCGTTTATCAGCAGGTTGCCGCATACAGCTTTAAAGTATCCAAACCATGGTATTTTTCTACGCTGATGATTTTAGCATATATAGCAGCTATTTCGGGAATATTTTTCCTGTACTACCGATGGAATAAAGTACGCTACCTACAAAAGATCAGGCTTAATGAAGAGGAGCTGAAGCACAGGCGCGAAATTATGGAGCTTGAATTGGAAGCGGAGAAAAAACTGCGCCAGCAGGAGTATGAAAAACATATACTTGAAGTAGAAGTACAGGCCAAGGCATCTGAAGTTGCGGGTAAATCGCTTTCAATTGCCAAACACAGTGAAATGATAGAAAGTATTCAGGAAGCCCTTAAAAATGTTTCAGGTTCAGATGAGTTAAAAACGCGTATAAGTAAGATTATAAAAACGAATTCTATAAGTAAAAACGAATGGCAGAGTTTTGAAAAGAACCTTGTAAAAAGCCATGAAGATTTTGTGAGTAGGCTTACTGCAAAATATCCTGCACTTACCCCGAAGGATATTAAGTTATGCATCTATTTAAAGATGAACCTTTCATCTAAAGAAATTGCGCCGCTTATGAATATATCCTATCGCGGAGTCGAATTACATCGTTACAGGCTAAGGAAAAAACTTCATATCAGCACCGAAGAGAACCTTTCTCAGTATATGATTACTATTTAAATTCCTGTTAAATATTATCATAATATTATCTTTTTCACATTTTTATTAATGATATATACTACATCATTACTACATCATATTGCTAAATATTGATGTAATATTATAGTATATAAATTAATGAAAATCAATATTTTAAAATGTATTTATACGATTTTGATGTAGATTAGATAGGCTTCTCATGCTGTTACTATAACGATATAGTTTTTAATTTTGAGTAATGTTAATTTTAATCAAATAAAATCCCATGAGGAAAACATTACTTAATATTAGTTTCTGCCTTGTTGGCGCTTCAGCATTTGCTCAGGTTCCACCAACACCGTTAGATTCTATTATTCCTAATGACTCTATCTTTTTTGATAACCAGATGGAGGAAGTTGTACTTATTGGTTACGGGTCTAAAAAAGCCGGAGCAATAACCGGTTCTGTTGCACAGGTAAAAGCAGCCGACATAGTAAGGACACCTTCACAGTCTCCCATACAGGCAATACAGGGCAGGGCAGCAGGTGTTAATATCGTTACTAACGATGAGCCGGGTGCATTGCCTACAATCCGTATAAGGGGGCTTGGTACCATTACCGCAGGCCGCGACCCGCTATATGTGGTAGATGGTGTAGAGACTACCAATATTACAGGGCTTAACCCCAATGACATTGCTACTATAGATATATTAAAAGATGCTTCATCTCTTGCCATATACGGGCAAAAAGGAGCCAATGGTGTGGTACTCATAACTACAAAACGCGGTAAAAGGGGTGATATTAAAGTAACTTATGATGGTTACTACGGGCAAAAATTCATTCAGCGAGATGTAGATATGGCAGGTTCTTACAGGTATGCCTACTACAATAATACCGCTTTAGGCTCATCATCTTATTTTAACCTTGATTCTCAGCCTTATAATACCAACTGGCTTGACGCCATAACCCGTACAGGTGAGATGATGAATAACACCATCTCTATATCAGGTGCGAGCGATAATGCAAATTATTACTTAAGTGCGTCTAACTATAAGGAACGCGGCATATTGAACGGTACTGCATTTGAAAGGACAAGTATCGTCATGAAAAATGAGTTCAGGATGCTGAACGACAAACTGAAAGTTACACCTTTCATAAACTTATCTAATGCTAACACAACACCAAAGCCGCTAAGTGCATTTACCAATGCTTACAGGCAGGCGCCTATTATGCCAATTAGGTATCCTAATGGCAGGTGGGGAGCACCTTTAGTTAATGAGCTTGGTTTTAATGATTTAACCGGCCAGCGTTATAACAACGTTGCCAACCCGGTAGCTCAGTTATATTATTACAATGAAGAGCGCAAGAATGTTTTGCTCACAGGCTCTATAAAAGCTGAACTCGAAATACTGGATTACCTTACCTTTACTTCAAATTTTGGTGCTACTGCAGAGTGGGTAAGGGGCTATACTTTTACTCCAACGCGCGAACTTTGGCTTGCTGCCAACCCAACAGGTACTATAGACGAGTATATTGCACAAAATGCACAGAACCCCATCATCAACAGGTTAGACCAGCGCAGAAGCTCCAACTACAGGTGGAACTGGGACAACTTTGTAACCTTCAGCAAGTATTTCGATACACACAAAGTAGTGGCTGTGGCAGGTTATTCAAGGAGTACATTTGGCGTGTGGGAATACCTTAACGCAACCCGTTTTGATGTGCCTGAACAGTCTAACTACTGGAGCCTTAACCTATCCTCTAATAATGAAGAAGTTGCGCCAGGTTCAGTAGTGCAAAACGAAACAGGAACTCCTATTGTTAACCTTGCCTATTTCGGCAGGTTAGAGTATGAGTATAATGATAAATACCTGTTTACTGCTTCTGTAAGGAGAGAGAGTATAAGTATATTTCAGGGAAGCAAGAAAAATGCGGTTTTCCCTTCGGTATCTGCGGGATGGATTATATCAAGCGAAGGTTTTATGGATAACGTAAACTTCTTAAACCACCTTAAAATCAGAGGTGGCTACGGAGAGGTTGGTAATGCTAATTCAATTGCACTTAATGCAGTACAGTTCAGTAACGGTAATTATGCAATTGGGCCTGATCAGTCAATTAATCCTGGCTTGTTCAATCCGGGGCAGATAGACCGTAACCTTACATGGGAAACCATGAAAGAATATGACCTGGGTATCGATTTTGCAATGTTAACTAATAGGCTATCGGGTACAATAGATGTATATGACCGTAAAAATGAAGACCTTATACTGCCTATAGATGTTCCTGAAGTTCTTTCCCCTGACTCTGTATTCTTAAACAGTGGTGTGGTATCTAACAAAGGTGTAGAGGTTACACTTAAATGGCAGGACAGGATAGGTGAGGATATAAACTACTGGATAGGCGGTAACATGTCTTACAATAAAAATGAGCTTGAAGAAATATATAACCCGCAACTTTTTGGAGATTATATAGGCGGCGGACTCGGCAACGGGCAATACACAAAACAGGTATTGTTAGGGCAGCCGCTGGGCAGTTTCTATGTATATGAAACTACAGGCTTTAACTCTGATGGTGCATTTACCTACAGCGACCAGAGGGTAGTGGCAGGTACATATATACCAACTACAACCTATGGTATAAACCTTGGGCTTACCTACAAAGGCATAGACTTTTCTGTAGATGCTTATGGCGTTGCCGGTAACAAGCTGTACAACGGTAAAAAAGCACAGCGCTTTGGTGGTGAAAACATAGAGTCGGCACTTTTAGACAGCTTCTGGACGCCATCTACACCAAACGCTACCAACCCTAAGCCGAATAATGATGTGCCACGCGCTTCTACCTACTACATTGAAAATGGTGACTACCTGCGCATCAATAACATAACGTTAGGTTATACATTACCCGAAATGATTAAAGGTGTAGATAAAGTACGCATTTATGCTACTGCGGTTAACCCATTCCTGTTTACCGATTTCAGCGGCTTCTCACCTGAACTTAGCGGCAGTAACAACGGTGATCCCCTTGGCAATGCAGGTATAGAGCTTGACGCTTACCCTACTAACAAATCGTTCCTTTTCGGACTTAATGTGGCATTTTAATAAATCGGATAAAGAAAAATAATGGTTATGAAATATAGATTTAAATATGGTTCTGTTGCTGCTGTTTTTGCACTGATGGCAATTTTTGCCTCGTGTGATGACGAACTTGATGTAGACCCAAGGCAAAACATCAGCGAAGAAGACCTGCTTAAAAACCCTGATAATGCAGTAAAAATGGTAAACGGGGTATATAACAAGATGTTAAGCTATAACATGTACTCGTTTCCGTGGATAGGTATTACAAGTATAACGTCAGACGATGCTGATAAAGGCTCTACCCCAAGCGATACAGGTACCGATAAGCATAAACTTGATAACCTGACCTTTGATGCTTCGGACATATCATTCAACGAGGTCTGGAAAGGGCGTTACGATGGTATATACAGGACAAACAATGCGCTGTTTTACCTGGAGCAGTTCCAGATAGATGAGTCGCTTAAAAGCAGGCTTATAGGTGAAGTGAAGTTCCTGCGCGCCTTTTGGTATTTCGATTTGGTTAGGTGCTTTGGCGGTGTTCCGCTGGTGGTAGGTAATATAGACCTTAATGATGGCGAAGCCATAAACAATCTGGTATTTACCAGAGCTACCAAAGAAGCAGTATATGCACAGATAGAAGCTGATCTTGAGGATGCTATTAACAGGCTTCCGCTAAAATCAGATTACCCGCTTAACGATTTGGGCCGTGCCACAAAAGGTGCAGCACAGGCACTTAAGGCAAAAGTACACCTGTACCAGCAGGAGTGGGATCAGGCGTATGCCCTTGCAGGGGATGTAATCATGTCGGGACAATATGACCTCATGGAAGACTATGCAAGCGTTTGGCGCGAAGTAGGCGAAAATCAGGAAGAATCAATTTTTGAGGTACAGGCCACACTTACACAAGGGCTTATACAATATACAGATGTGCAGGGCCCACGCGGTACACCCGATTTAGGCTGGGGCTTTAACACGCCGTCACTTGGATTATCCAATTCTTATGAAGATGGCGATGTACGCAGGGAAGCTACAATTCTGTATGTGCCATCAGTACTTTGGGATGGTTTTCTAGCCCCTACAACATGGAATAACCCACGCTACAATTATAAAGCTTACCACAGCAGTATTGCCGAATCGTGGAATGGTAACAAGGCAGAAACAGCCAAGAACCTGAGGTTGCTAAAATTCAGCGATGTAATGCTTATAAGGGCAGAAGCCGGTTTTCACCTTGGCATGAACGATGAGGTTGAAAATATGATAAACCCACTAAGGCTAAGGGCCGGTTTAGGAGAGCTTTCGGGTATTACACTACAACAGATTTATAACGAAAGAAGGTGGGAAATGGCTATGGAGCACGAAAGATGGTTCGACATTGTGCGCACAGGCCAGGCTCAGGCTGCAATGGCTGCAAACGGAAAAACGTTTGTGCCGGGCAAGCATGAAGTGTTCCCGATACCGGATCCCCAGATTGCCGTGAGTGGCGGAAGACTAATTCAGAATAACGGATACTAATTCTAACTTAATTTAAATTTTTTTACTATGAAAACAATTAAATTTTTTGCTTATTCCCTTATGATCACATCGGGAATTGTATTAACCTCTTGCGGAAGCGATGATGACGGAGACGGAGGAGAGCCACTGCCACCAATAGGCGGCTACAACAGTGCTGATGAAGTAGGCGCTGCCGACCTTCTTGCTTATTTCCCGCTTAACGTAGATGGTAAAGAATCAATTTCAGGTACTATGCCAAGCAATTCTGTTGGCGCTACTTATGCAGCAGGTGCTAAAGGTAACGGCCTTATGCTTAACAACGGTTATGTAGATTATCCTGCCATACCGGCTATACAGCCAACTACAGGAAACTTTACAGTTAGCTGCTGGGCTAAAGTATCTAATACTAAAACAGCTCCTGATGCAGAAAGCTGGATTTCTCCGCTAATTTCTTTCTCGGGTGCTGAGAGCGTAGTGGGTAACCTTGCTATTTTTGGTAATACACACGGTTTAACTTCAAGCGACTCTATCCAGATGAAAGCGCAGTACTTCTTTAAAAACCCTGAAGGAACAGGTTTTGGAGGTGATGCTGTTAACATGACTAAAATGGAGCAGTGGATGATAGATGATAACGCTAACGGCGCTCAGCCGCAGCACGCAGCTTTTGCTAACAAAATTGGTGGCCAGTGGGCACATGTAGTTTTCACTTGGGAAGGTGCTACAGGTACTGCAAGGCTTTATGTAAACGGTACTAAAATATCTAACCCTGCGTGGGAAATAAGATTCCAGGGCAACGCTATGCCAATGGCTTTCTTCACACCATCTCGTGTAACACTTGGCGCTCTTGCTTCGTTTGTTGATGGTACTAACAGCGACGCCTGGAACAAACCACTTACAGGTGGCCTTGACGAGGTTCGTATCTGGAAAAAAATGCTTTCTTCTGCAGATATAAACTCTCTTTACGAGCTTGAAAAAGCAGGAAGGTAATTTATAATTTACCTAATATTTATCACTCCCGGCGCATGCCGCCGGGAGTATTCTTAAAACTTGCCAACCCGGCAATTGCAGTTTCCCCCAATCTTACTGCATATATAATACATACAATTACGCATCAATCTAAAAGAACATTTACAGTGAAAATTTTACAATTAATCATTATCCTTACTTTTTGCATATCATGTTCATCATGCGATACAAAAAATGATGATAATGATACAACTACCGACGATACTCCGCCGGTAACCGAAACCTTTACCGATGAAGAGCTCCTTGATATGGTCCAGAAAGACGCTATAAAGTATTTTTGGGACTATGCAGAGGTAAACTCTAAGCTGGCACGTGAAAGGTATCATACAGATGACCCTTCTAACGATGCCAATATAGTAACAACAGGAGGTTCCGGTTTTGGTATAATGACAATTATAGCAGGTATAGACAGGGGCTTTATACCAAGGGGAGAAGCAGTGGCAAGGCTTCAGACCAATCTTGATTTTCTTGAAACCGCCGACCGCTTTCATGGCGCATGGCCGCACTGGATGAACGGCACTAATGGCGATGTAATACCTTTCGGTACTAAAGATAACGGCGGCGACCTTGTAGAAACATCTTTCCTGTGCCAGGCACTTATATGCCTTAGAGAGTATTTTAAAGACGGCAACGAAGAAGAGCAGGCGCTTGCACAGCAGGCAGATGAACTTTGGAAAGGTGTAGAGTGGGACTGGTACACCAAGGGGGGCGAAAATGCCCTGTACTGGCATTGGTCTCCCGAATATGAATGGGAAATGAACTTTAAGCTGGAAGGCTATAACGAATGCCTTATCACTTATATTATGGCGGCAGCATCGCCTACCCATCCTGTAAGCGCAGAGGCTTATCATCAGGGATGGGCAAGAAATGGTGGTATCGTTAATGGCGGGCAGCGTTATAATATCCCGGTAATATTTGACTATAACGGGGCAAGTGGCAATGTAGGCCCGATGTTTTGGGCACATTACTCGTATCTTGGTTTAGACCCCCGCGGGCTTACAGACCAGTATGCTAATTATTGGGACCTTGTGCACAACCATACTGCAATTATGTATCAGTATTGTGTTACCAACCCCCGCCAGTGGGAAGGATATGGAGATGATTGCTGGGGCCTTACCGCAAGTTACAGCCGTAATGCTAATGGCAGTGTGGGCTATTCTGCACACCAGCCAAATAATGACAAAGGAGTTATAACACCAACTGCTGCATTGTCATCATTCCCCTATATGCCCGAAGAGTGCATGAGCTTTTTACGATACCTGTATGAAAAGAACAGGCAAAAGCTTGTTGGCGTAGCAGGGCCTTATGATGCTTTTGCACCGCACTACGACTGGGTAACGCGCAGGTATCTTGCAATAGACCAAGGTACAATTGTACCAATGATAGAAAACCACAGGAGCAAGCTGTTATGGAATTTGTTTATGCAGGCACCCGAAGTAAGGCAGGGGCTTGTTGAACTTGGCTTTAGCTCCTCAACACACGGAATTTAATGTTAAGGGTTATTTTCATAGCAATTTTTTTGTTTTCATTACCGTCTTTCGCTCAAAAGGCGGAAGGCGGTTCTTTTTCTACCGAAATAACGGTTAAAAAGCAACTTAGCTATCTGTTGCATAAACCTGATAATACGCGCCAGTCAAAGCCGCTTATTATCTTTTTGCACGGTTCGGGTGAAAAAGGCAATGATCTCGAAAAAGTAAAGGTACATGGCCCTTTTAAATACTTAAAGGAGCATAAGCTTGATGCTTATGTACTGGCACCCCAGTGCCCGGAAAATGAGTATTGGGATGAAGAAGTGCTTTACAGGCTTATACAAAAGATAATCAAAGAAAATAAAGTAGATACTAACAGGATATACCTAACCGGGTTAAGCATGGGTGCATGGGGCGCATGGAACCTTGCCTTTGCCCACCCCGATATGTTTGCTGCCCTTGTGCCCATAGCCGGGTTTGTAGACAGGGTACCCATGATTGAAAACTGTAAAATACAGCATATACCCACAAGGATATTTCATGGGCTTATAGATGATGTTGTAGATGTAAGCTATTCTGTAAACATCTATAAAAAGCTGAAAACCTGTAGTACTGATATAGAACTTACCATTTTTGATGATGCCAACCACGACAGCTGGACAAGGGTATATGAAGACCCAGCCATATATGAATGGATGATGCAGCAGAAAAAAAATAATAACCAAGAATAAAACCTGATGAAACACAATAAGGCACTGCTTTTACTATTAGCCTGCTCTTTTAGCCTGTATGCGCAAAAAAGCAGCGATAAAAAAATTAAGCCACGCAATGAGTTCATACCCGAGCTTATGGCGAAAATGACAATTGATGAAAAAATAAGCCAGTTGGTACAGTACACTGCCGATGGTACAGTTACAGGCCCAAAAACAGGCATAAATTATATAGAAGAAATAAAGAAAGGAAATGTAGGCTCTATATTAAACGCCACATCTGTAAAATATACCCGTGAGCTTCAGGAGTTAAACCTTAAGAATTCAAGGCTTAAAATTCCGTTGCTATTTGGTTATGATGTAATACACGGGTATAAAACCATATTCCCTATAACGCTTGGCGAAGCCGCAAGCTGGGACTTGAAAGCCGTAGAGCTTTCTGCGCGCGTGGCTGCCGAAGAGGCAGCCGCAGCAGGCGTGCACTGGACGTTTGCCCCTATGGTAGATATTAGCCGCGACCCGCGCTGGGGCCGTGTTTCTGAAGGCTCGGGCGAAGACACCTACTTAGGTTCTAAAATGGCAGTGGCAAGGGTAAGGGGCTTTCAGGGTAACGACCTTATGGCTGCCAATACCGTGCTTGCCTGTACCAAACACTTTGCTGCTTATGGCGCTGCCGAAGCAGGCCGCGATTACAACACAGTTGATATGAGCGAAAGGGTATTAAGGGAAACCTACCTGCCCCCGTTTAAAGCTACTGTAGATGCCGGTGTGGGTACATTCATGACATCGTTTAACGAAATATCAGGAGTGCCGGCAACGGGCAGTAAATTCCTGCTTCGTGATGTGCTGAAAGGGGAGTGGGGCTTTGACGGTTTTGTAGTGACTGACTATACTGCCATTAATGAGCTTATCCCTCACGGTTTTGCCAAAGACTCTGCACATGCAGGAGAACTGGCGCTTCGTGCTGGCGTAGATATGGACATGGTAGGAGGTATTTTTATGAAAAACCTTAAAAAGCTATTGCAGGAAGGCAAAGTAACCGAGGCTCAGATTAACGATGCCTGCCGCAGGGTACTGGAGGCAAAGTATGACCTTGGGCTGTTTCATGACCCGTACCGCTATAACAACGAAAAGAGGGAGAAAGAGGTAATCTATAAAAAAGAACACCTTGATGCTGCACTTGATGTGGCAAAAAAATCGATGGTGCTTTTAAAGAACGATAATAATGTGCTGCCATTACGCAAAGAGCAAAAAGTAGCATTTGTGGGCCCACTGGTTAACGATGAATGGAACATTATAGGTTCATGGGCCGCTTCGGGTGACAGATATGGTTATGCTGTTAGCGTTCAGGAAGGTGTAAATAAAATTGTTACCGATAAAAATAAGGTAACTTTTGATAAAGGTGTTGAGATTGTAGATGCCCGCAGGGATATGATGCAGGCTGCACTTGATAATGCCCGTAAAGCCGACATTATAGTAGCAGTAATGGGTGAGTTTGAAAACATGAGTGGCGAAGCGGCATCGCGTACCAGTATAGACCTGCCTGGCATACAAAAAGAATTTCTTGCAGAGCTTAAAAAACTGAATAAGCCAATCATACTTGTATTAATGAACGGAAGGCCGCTTACCCTTAACTGGGAAAACGAAAATATGGATGCCATACTCGAAGCTTGGTTTCCCGGTACTATGGGTGGCGATGCCATTGCGCAAACGCTTTATGGCATGAACGTGCCAAGTGGTAAGCTACCAATGACCTTCCCGAGAAATGTGGGGCAGGTGCCAATTTACTATAACCATAAAAATACTGGCAGGCCTTACCTGGGCCCAACTGACCCTGAGCAGAAATACAAATCACGCTACATAGATGTAGATAACAGCCCGTTATTCCCGTTTGGCTATGGCTTAAGCTATACTACATTCAGCTACTCTAACCTAAAGCTGTCTTCTAAAACTATGAGTATGAACGGCAATATAAAAGTTAGCGTTGATGTTGCCAACACAGGTAATTATGACGCTGCCGAAGTAGTACAGCTTTACATTCAGGATAAGGTAGGAAGCGTTACAAGGCCGGTTAAAGAACTGAAAGGCTTTGAAAAGATAATGCTTAAAAAAGGTGAAAAGAAAACAATTGAATTTACGATAACCCCCGAAGACTTAAAATTTTATGATATAGACATGCAATTTACTGCGGAGCCCGGCGACTTTGAAGTTACTGTTGGCGGCAACTCTGCAAGTGGCTTACAAGACAAGTTTGTGTTAGTTAAGTGAGTTTTCATTTTTTTGTGATCTTCGATGGAAAGCCCCTGCTGATGGCGGGGGTTTTTTATTAGAAGGATTCGCAATGAGGCGGTTTTTGCTTTGTAATTGTTATATTATTAATATTAACTGCCAATGATTGTAATTTCTTGAGCGGTTGAAGATTTTCATATACTTTTTTTGTCATTTTTATATATACCTCTCAATATAGATATATGTATATTTATGAAATTTTAAAATCACATGAATAAACTATTTGTTACACTTATGCTGTTATGCCTGGGTACCGCATCTGCCCAGTCTGTACAGTCGCCTTCAGGCGAAATTGTGGCCGAATTTAAGCTCGATAATACAGGCCGCCCTTATTACTCCGTTAATTATAAAAATCAGCCTGTAGTTACCAAAAGCTATATGGGCTTTAACCTGAAAGACATCGGGCAATTTAATAGCGGCTTTACCATTGCAGGCACAAAATCGGCAGTGGTAAACGATAGCTGGAAACCTGTTTTAGGCGAGGTTGCCGTTATACAGAACAAGTATAATGAGCTTTCAGTGTCACTGCGCCAGCAAGAATCAGGAAGGCTGCTAAACATAATTTTCAGGGCATTTGATGAAGGCATTGCCTTTCGCTATGAATTCCCTAAACAGGATAACCTGAACTATTTTGTTATTGCTTCAGAAAACACAGAGTTTAGCCTGACAGGCGACCATAAAACATTTTGGATACCGGGCGATTATGACAGTCAGGAATATGTTTATAATGAAACTGCCCTTTCTCAGGTTGACAATGATAAACTAAACCTGAATAACGGTATCGCAGTAAAGTCTATTGGCGGCAGGTATATTGTGCAGTCGCCGTTGATGATGAAATCTAAATCAGGCCTGTACATCAACATATTTGAGGCTGCCGTGGTAAACTACCCGGTTATGCATTTAAACCTGAATCCGGAAACCTTTAAACTTACATCTCAGCTTGTGCCAAATGCTGTAGGCGATATGGCTTATTTGCAGGCGCCGGCCGTTACGCCGTGGCGTACCGTTATGGTAAGTGATGATGCCCGCGATATTGTAGCGCAAAAAATGATACTTAACCTTAACGAGCCTTCTAAAATAGAAGATACTTCGTGGATTAAACCGATGAAATATGTAGGTATATGGTGGGAAATGCATGTGGGTGTATCTACATGGGATTACAGCGGCACGCAGGATGCCAGCCAAAAGAAGCCTAATGCTCGCAAACCGCACGGCGCAACAACCGAGAACACCAAACGCTATATCGATTTTGCCAAGAAACATGGTTTTGACGGTGTTTTGGTAGAAGGCTGGAATACAGGATGGGAAGACTGGTTTGGCAACTGGAAAGAAGAAGTATTTGACTTTACAACACCATACCCTGATTTTGATATTAAAGAAGTTACCGAATATGCCAAAAAGCAGGGCGTTAAAATGATAATGCACCATGAAACTTCAGGCTCTGTTTCTAACTACGAACGCAGGCTGGACAGGGCGTATAAGTTTATGAGAGATTATGGTTATGGCGCTGTAAAGACCGGATATGTGGGCCGTATTATTCCGCGTGGCGAGTTTCATGACGGTCAGGCTATGGTAAACCATTTTAATTATGTGCCAAGGCGCGCTGCCGAATATAAAGTAATGGTAAACAGCCACGAATCATCGCGCCCTACGGGTGTGCACAGAACGTGGCCTAACTACATAGCTGCCGAGGCTGCACGCGGCAATGAGTTTAACGGCTGGAGCGACGGTAACCCGCCAATGCACGAAACCATACTGCCGTTCACAAGGCTTTTAGGCGGCCCGATGGATTACACACCGGGCATATTTGAGATAAAAATGGACGTGTACGACCCATCAAAAACAGAGCAGGTGCATACAACCCTTGCCAAGCAACTTGCACTTTATGTTACTATGTACAGCCCGCTGCAAATGGCTGCTGACCTGCCGGAAAATTATGAGAAATATTCGGATGCATTCCAGTTTATTAAAGATGTAGCCGCCGACTGGCAGGATACAAAAGTGCTTGAAGCCGAACCGGGAGATTATCTTACCATTGCCCGCAAAGCAAAAGGCAGCGAGAAATGGTTTTTAGGCGCCATTACAGATGAAAATGCAAGGAACACAACCATTACATTAAATTTCCTTACACCGGGTAAAAAATATAAAGCCGTTATTTACCAGGATGGTAAAAATGCCCATTGGAAGAACGACCCAATTAATTATGAAGTTAAAACAGTGGAGGTGACATCTAAAACCAAGCTGAACCTTAAACTGGCAGCAGGCGGTGGTACAGCTATAAGCTTTGTGCCTGTTAACTAATTGTTTATTATGAACAAAATCATTTTATTACTTGCAGCAACTTTGTTTTTTACATGGGCAGATGCCCAGCAAAAAACATACTGCAACCCAATAAATGTTGATTACGGCTATTGCCCCATACCCAATTTTGTAACTAAGGGTAAGCACAGGGCAACAGCCGACCCGGTTATTACTTATTTTAAAGATAAGTATTACCTGTTTTCTACTAATCAGTGGGGCTACTGGCACAGCAGCGATATGGCTGACTGGACTTTCGTTCCCCGCAAATTTTTAAGGCCGGAGCACAAAGTTTATGACGAGCTTTGTGCCCCGTCTTTATCTTATGTAAATGATACCCTTTTGGTAGTTGGCTCTACGCATGGAAAAGATTTCCCGATATGGATGAGCACTAACCCGCAGGTTGATGACTGGAAAGAACTGGTGCATAAATTTGAGGCCGGTGCGTGGGATCCGCAAATTTTCTGGGATAAAGATACCGATGAGGTTTACCTGTATTATGGCTCCAGTAATATGTATCCGCTGTATGGCGTAAAGCTGAACCGCAAAACATTTCAACCGGAAGGCGAGCCTGTTCCTGTTGTTGCACTAAATGACGACGAACATGGCTGGGAGCGCTTTGGTGAGTATAACGACAATACTTTTTTACAGCCGTTTACAGAGGGCGCTTTTATGACCAAATACAATGGCAAATATTATTTGCAGTATGGCGCACCCGGTACGGAGTTCAGTGTTTATGCTGACGGTGTTTATGTTAGCGATAAGCCACTTGGCCCTTTTACCTATCAGGACTTTAACCCGTTCAGCTACAAGCCGGGCGGTTTTGCAAGGGGAGCAGGTCATGGTGCTACCTATCAGGATGCCAAAGGCAGTTACTGGCATGTTTCTACTTCGGTAATATCCGTTAAAAATAACTTTGAGCGCCGCATAGGTATATGGCCTGCCGGGTATGATAAGGATGACATTATGTACTCTAACACAGCCTATGGCGATTACCCCACTTACCTCCCATCAGAAGGTAAAGCACACACCGGTTTATCATCTTTTACAGGCTGGATGCTGTTAAACTACAATAAGCCTGTACAGGTCTCTTCTACATTAGGCGGATTTCAGCCCAATTTTGCAGTAGATGAGGATATTAAAACCTACTGGTCTGCCAAAACAGCCAACAAAGGTGAATATCTTATTACCGATTTGGGAGAAATAAGCACTATAAATGCCATTCAGATTAATTATGCCGACCAGGATGTCACCTTTATGGGCAAGCCTGAAACCACTACAGGGCATAAGTATATAATCTATACTTCCGACGACGGCAAAAAGTGGAAGGTACTCATTGATAAAAGTAAAAATACCAAAGATGTACCGCATGATTATATTGAGCTTAAAACACCTTTAAAGGCACGTTACCTGAAACTTGAAAATATACAAATGCCGACGGGTAAATTTGCTATAAGCGGATTGCGTATTTTTGGTAAGGGTAACGGAGAGAAACCCGGTGCCGTAAAGGATTTTGTCCCGCTTCGTGCAGAACCTAAAAAGAAGGGCGAGCGCAGGAATGTGTGGTTTAAATGGCAGCAGGAACCCAATGCGGATGGTTATGTTATCTATTTTGGTAAGTCGCCCGATAAATTATATGGTTCTATTATGGTATATGGCAAAAATGAATACTATTTTAGCGGACTGGACAGGAGCGATGCTTATTATTTTCGCATTGAAGCATTCAATAACAATGGTATAGGCCCGCTTTCCGAAATTAAAGAATCAAAGTAACACATCATTCTATTTTTTATAATCACATTATTCACATTAACCTTTAACAAACATGAGTTCAGAACAGACAAAAACCAATTATCCTGCTCTGTATACCCTGATTACAGTTTTCTTTTTCTGGGGGTTTATCGGGGCATCAAACGGTGTTTTTATCCCTTTCTGCAAGGCTAAGTTCGGGCTGGACCAGTTCCAGAGCCAGCTTATAGATTTTGCATTTTATGGCGCTTACTACATGGGCGCGCTGTTATTATTTGTTTTTAGTACGCTTATCAGGAAAGACATCCTTAACTCCTGGGGCTTTAAAAAGGGCATCATCAACGGGTTGCTTATCAGTACCGTTGGTGCAGTTACAATGATATTTGCCGTACAGTCGGGCGATTATTACTTAATCTTAGGGGCTTTATTTATTGTAGCGCTTGGCTTTTCATTACAGCAAACTGCTGCACAGCCGTTTGCCACATCATTGGGCGAGCCGCACACTGCCAGTAACAGGCTAAACCTTGCCGGTGGTATAAACTCTTTGGGTACTACTATAGGGCCTATTGTGGTTTCATTTGCACTTTTTGGTGTAGCAGCAGGTATAGACATTGAAAAGTTTGCCCAAAGGCCCGAATCGCTTGATATGATGGAGATACTCTACATGTTTGTAGGCGGTTTATTTCTTATCGCGGCAGGACTGTTCTTCTTTTCAAAAAAATTACCTTCCGGTAAGATAGAGTCGGTTTTTGAGCCTGCCAAAAAAGCGCTTGGTACGCTTTTAACTATCACGCTGATACTGATATGTATCTTTGCCTACATTTTTTCACGTTATGAAGACCCTGAATTTATAGAGCGTTTTATTACTAATAAAGGCAAAGACTATCTTGGCCTGGGGCTTACTGTCTGTACGCTTCTGGTAATTGTTTTCGGGTTGCTTTATGCAAACGTTGCAGCCCAGAAAAAACCGGAAGGCTGGGGCGCTATGCGCTACCCGCAGTTGGTATTGGGTATGCTGGGTATCTTTACTTATGTTGGTGTAGAGGTAACCATACAGAGTAACCTTGGTGAGCTTTTAGGTACACCTGAATTCGGCTCGCTGGAGGGCTCTGCTATTGCGCCTTATATTTCGATGTACTGGGGCTCGCTTATGATTGGGCGATGGGCAGGTGCAATATCAGTATTTAACCCATCTAATACTATGAGGAAGGTGCTGCTTATTATTGTTCCTTATATTGCCTACGGCGTTGTTTTGGCGGCTAATGCCATTTCAGGACAGGATATAACACCTTTGTATGCTTATGCAGGTATTGTAGCCATACAGATAGCAGGTTTCTTTATGGGGCAGGACCACCCTGCAAAAACACTTATGATATTTGGTATTATGGGTATGATTGCCATGCTTATAGGGCTTTCTACAGAGGGTATAACCGCAATATATGCATTTATGAGCGGTGGTTTATTCTGTAGTATTATGTGGCCGTCTATATTTTCACTTGGTATTGCCGGTATTGGTAAATATACTTCTCAGGGTTCAGCATTTTTAGTAATGATGATTCTGGGTGGTGGTATTATCCCGCCGCTACAGGGCAAGATTGCTGATATTGTAGGTATACATGAGTCTTATTTTATACCTGTAATATGCTTTGCATACATAGCCTTCTACGGCTGGTATGTGGTTAAGATACTTAAAAAGCAAGGTATTGCAGGAGAAGTAGAGATGGGCGGGGCACATTAATAAAACTTCTTATAAACTAAAACCCGCTATGCAGTATGCATGGCGGGTTTTTTATTAATTGTAAAGCGCGTATCTTTGAAAGAAACACAATTATGAAAAAAGTACTTTTAACGATTTCAGTAGTTTCAGCTTTGGCAGTAACAGCCTGCAAAAACAAGAAAGGCGATTTTATCGAAGAGCCTGCGGTAGTTGAGTATGTTGACACCACGGCTACCGACAATACCGAAGTTGCCGTACCTGAGCCTGCTGTATCTACTCCGGCTGATGGCGACATTATAACCGTAAACGGTAAGGTAACTGAAATCATCATGGGTAAAGACGGCTATACTGCAAGACTATATTTACCTACAGGCGAACAATATTCGGCTACTATAAGCATTCCTAACATGGCTAACCCTAAAGAGTACCGTAAGGTTAAAGAGGGTGATGATATTACTATTACAGGGGAGGTTACACATATAGAAAATGATGTGCTTATAAAAGTAACTTCACTAAAATAGTAATACCCGGAACTTAAGCTTCCGGGTATTTGTTATTAACCTAAACGCGACTGGTTCCAGTCAATCTTGCGGGACACGAACATCACTGCGCCCAATATCAGGAACAGACCGATGCTTCCTGCAAGCAAAGCATAATTTTCAAGCTGTATTATAATGTAGATAAAGCTGTACAGCGCTGTTAAAGATGCCCCTATAAATAGCGGGAACTTTATATTGCGTAGCATGGAAACAGAATAAAGCGTTATCATTGCCACAACAGATGCGCCTGCAATAATATAAGCCAGAGCAAAAGAACTATGCTCTGTAATAGAGATAAGCAATGTGTAGAACATTATGAGAGCCAGCCCTATCATGGTGTACTGAAAGATATGGATGTTTATTTTACTCATTACCTGTATCAGGAAAAATATTAGAAAAGTAAGCCCTATAACAAGAAAACCATATTTTGCTGCCCTTTCGTTTTGCTGGTACTGGTCTACAGGTATCAGGAAATTTACTCCAAATGCATAGCTGTCTATATCAGGCAGCTTGCCAAAGTGTTGCTGTGCAAACGGCCTGTTAAGATGAGAAACACTCCATGAGGCATTAAAGCTGTTATCGGTTATTGTTTTGCTGTTCGGGATAAAACCTCCTGTAAAGCTTGGCGTGTGCCAGTTCGATTGCATTTCGGCAACAGTCTGTTTGCCAATAGGGGCTATTTTAAGCTGCTTGCTGCCCTTGTAATTGATACCGATGCTAAAGGGCATTTCTCCGGTTTTAAGCGCTGATAGGTCAATTGCTTCCGTTTCAAGTTCAGAAAGCGAATCGTTTTCATTACCTGCAACGGGCTCAAGCGAATAATCTTTTCCGTTGAAAGTTATATTTGCTGCTCCGTCAATATTTTTCAGGTTATTGCATTTAAGCACCAACGAGGCTTTATCCCATTCTATAGCCTCAGGATTAATTTTCCGGCTGAAATCAGGTGTAATATATTTACCATTTGCAGCAACTTTTGCATTAAAAACCGTAGCCTCATAGTTATTACGGTGCAGTGGCTGGGTGTCTATATTACTACTAACCTTTAACTGCTCCGGATAAAAATAGGCATAATAGGTACTGGCTGTTCTTGTGGTGGTTACCCGTTTTGTTTTTTCGTCAGTTACCTCTGTAATTTCATAATCAGTATAAGGTACTTTAAGGATTGGGCCGTATAAATATACGCTGCCGCCCCACTGGTCACTTATTTCGGTTACAACATCTTCCTGCCGGTCTGCCCGTTCCCATATAAGGCTTTTTACATACTGTAATGGTATAAGCAGTATTAGTGTAAGCAGCCCTACCATAATAATTTTTGCTGTTGCAGAGTGTAAAAAGCCCTGTTTTTGTTCCGGTTGCGGGTTGTTGTACCCGTGTTGATTGGTTTCCATTGGTATAAGTTTTAAAAGGTTCGTATTCAATACAGCAACTAAAGAATTATATATTGATGTTGCATGGCATAAACAGGCTGCTGTACTATTTAATAAGGCTATTTATTATCGAATCATAAAAGCATCTTTAATACGCGCAACAGGTAGTTGCAGCAGGCCGAAGTGATTGATGTCGTAAAAGCGCAATGCATTTTTGCCATCGCGGTAGCGTTTATAGAAATACTTAATTGAAAGCGGACATAGTAACAGCCCGGATGCCATTATAAAGAGCATGCGTATGCTTAAGCCACCGTTGCCAAACAAGTAGTAATGCATGCCGATTTCTTCTGTAAAGCTGTCATTTCGCGTTAGCAGCACCCTTAATATATCCTCATTGTCTGGAACCGGGTCGGGTTCTATGCTGTTGCTGTGCAGGTATTGCCCCAGGTTAAAGCCCAGGGTGCCTTCGGGGTAGCGTATAAGGTCGTCCATACTTAGTTTTTGTCTTTTGCCTGATAATGTTTTCATGATATGATTTTTATTGTTGAGTTTTTATTTTTCTGCTGAATAGAACATATTGAATAACAGGAACAAAAAGCACCCAAACCCAAGGGTGATACCCAAAGGTGTACTTTGTGTAAAGGATGTGAGCATATCAGCAGTAAGTGATAGCGGCCTTTTTAATACATCCCAACTGTTGTAGCGCAGGAACCTGCCCACGTATATGCCAAACCCGCAGAGCAGGCATATAACCCCAATGCTTACCCACGCCAACAGTGGGTTAAACTTTATACTCAGCATATTGAACATGTGTTTCATAGAAGTAAGTCCCGCAAGTATTCCTGCAATGGTAAAAGATATGAGCAGCAGTACATCAAACCATACCGGTACCGAGCTGTCCTTTTTAAGATGTATAAAGTCGGTAATAATGTATGGTGCGTTTGGAAGGAATAAAAGCCAAACGATCATCATAGGGTAGAAGAAGCGCCTGCGTTCTATTACAACCGGATTATTAATCATTACCGATGATATAAGCAATGGGACATAGGCCAGAAATAAATTCCACATCAGGAAAAGGTAAAATACCGAATGTGTAATTTTTACCCTTACCAGCAAAGTGAATACACAGAATAGGGCAAGGTAAAGCAAAGCGTAGTGCTGCCTGAAAGTTGAGGTAATAGTATTCCTGATTGTGTTCATAATATATTATTTAAAGTTCTTTGTATTTCAAAGTAAAAAATCATTTAAAAAGAGCCTGATGTTTTATAAAGCTCTTTGAAATGCAAAGTAAAATAATGTTTTTTAATCTCGCAATACTAAATCAATTTTTATGAAAAATTTTATATTGAGAAGTATTTAAATATAAAAACTAAAAAAGGATAGCATTTGCTATCCTTTTTCTATTTAAAATTCATTTATTGTTTTTCGTATTGCCACCAGCTTTTTCATTAGCCCTTCAAAATAATCAAGGTGCAGCATGTTTGCGCCATCACTTTTAGCATTTGCAGGGTCAAAGTGGGTTTCAATAAAAATACCGTCAACACCAACTGCAATACCGGCCTTGGCAACGGTTTCAATCATATCGGGCCTGCCGCCTGTAACGCCTGTTGTCTGGTTGGGTTGCTGTAATGAGTGGGTAACATCCAGCACGGTTGTGGCAAACTGCTTCATAGTAGGTATTCCCCTGTAATCAACAATCATATCCTGGTAGCCAAACATAGTGCCCCTGTCGGTAACCATAACATTTTGGTTGTTGCAGTCCAGTACTTTCTGTACGGCATGCTTCATGCTTTCAGGGCTCATAAACTGTCCTTTTTTAAGGTTTACAGTTTTTCCTGTTTCGGCTGCGGCAACCACAAGGTCTGTCTGCCTTACCAAAAAGGCAGGTATTTGTAGTATATCAACATATTGCGCTGCCATTGCGGCATCCTCATTGGTATGTATATCAGTAATAGTAGGCACTCCAAAAGTCTGCGATACTTTTTGCAGTATTTTAAGTGCTTTTTCATCGCCTATTCCCGTAAAGCTGTCTATGCGCGAACGGTTTGCTTTTTTAAAAGAACCCTTAAAAACGTAGGGTATCTGTAAATTGTCAGTTATGCTTACTATTTTCTCGGCTATGCGTAGCGCCATGTCCTCACCTTCTATGGCACAAGGACCTGCAAGCAGGAAGAAATTCCCGCTCTCTGTATGTTTTATCTGTGGTATGTTGTTAATCTCCATTTTATGCTGTTTAGCTGCAAAGATACAATAAACTTTTACTTAATTTCTTTAATGCCAAATCCTGCCGGAGCCATTATTCTGCCGCGTTCATACAGGTTGATGTGTATGCGTTTCGGCTCTTTAAGCCCCTGCCATGTCACTTCATAAATATCAAGCAGGCCGGCGCCCATATTGTTTTTTCCGGAAGGAAAGGGGCAGCAGCTATCCACTAACCTGTACGATACTTCCTGCCCTTCAGGGCCTGTTAATGCTCCAAAGAACCGCTTTACATTTATTTCGGCACTTTGTACCGGCATAAAACCAAGGTTTACAGGATAATCAGGGTCATAACCATATTTTGTATCGGTTGCCTTTTCGGTAAGTATAAAGTTTCTGTCTGCAGATAAAGCGGGCATAGGTGCCTTATCATCTATATTTTTAATGGTGTTGCGGGTGCTGATGCATGATGTTGCCGTTGCAATAAGTAATCCGAACAATATTATTTTTTCTCTCATAATGCGGGTGAATAATAACCAAAAGTAGTAAAATTTAATAAGCTGCAAGGGGTGTTTATTTATTGCATTTGGCAAGGTTGCTGCCTATAATTGTTATTTTTGCAGAAAATTAGTTCAATATGTATAGCTTTTACGGTACCTGGCCCTGGTATGTGTCAGGTTTTATTATAGGCGCAGTAATGCTGCTGCTCATTTATTTCGGAAAAACATTCGGAATGTCATCTAACCTTCGCACACTTTGTTCTGCTGTGGGGGCAGGTAAGAACTGCGATTTTTTCCGTTTCGACTGGAAGAGCCAGCGATGGAACCTTGTGGTAGTGCTTGGCGCCATGATTGGAGGCTTTATAGCTACCCACTATATGAGCGACGGAAGCGGCGTAAACCTTAATCCGGACACGGTTACAGAACTCACAGCAATGGGTATAGATGCGCCCGAAGGGAAATTACTACCCGATGCGCTTGTGGGTTATGAAGCGCTAAAATCGCCTAAAGTTATTGCCATATTGTTATTGGGCGGACTTCTTGTAGGTTTCGGGACACGATATGGCGGCGGATGCACATCGGGGCATGCCATAACAGGGCTTAGCAACCTGCAGTTGCCTTCGCTTATTGCGGTTATAGGATTTTTTATTGGTGGGCTTATCATGTCGTGGCTGTTACTGCCGCTTATTTTTTAAGAAAAGAAACTATGAAGTTTATAAAATTTTTACTGGTAGGGATAGTTTTCGGTATTGTACTTACAAAATCTGAAGCAGTATCGTGGTACCGCATTTATGAGATGTTCCATTTCCAGTCATTCCACATGTACGGTATTATAATGACAGCGGTTATAGTAGGGGTAATTGGCGTACAGCTAATAAAGCGCACAGGAACAAAAGATATAACAGGACAGCCAATAAACATTCCTGATAAAGACAAAGGCTGGAAAAATTACATCATCGGCGGTACTATATTTGGTTTGGGCTGGGGGCTTGTAGGTACATGCCCGGGACCAATTTTTATATTAATAGGAGCAGGTTTTATAGGCATTGGTATAGTATTTATAGGGGCTTTGCTGGGAACTTACCTGTATGGTATTTTAAAAGATAAACTGCCGCATTGATTAAAAATAAAAGGATGCCCTCCCCGGCATCCTTTCAAGTAAACTAACTTAAACAATAAAAAGCAAAACTTAGTTCGAGTAAACCCGAACATAATCTATAACAAATTCCTGCGGAAATATTTTATCGTCCACTTCTGGGCCGCCAAAGTTACCGCCAACAGCCACATTTAATATAAAGTAGAAAGGTTGGTTATACGGCCACACATCTACACTTTTATCTTTTGGTGCAAACGTGTAAACCGACTCCCCGTCAACAAAAAACTCAATTTTGTCTTTTGTCCAGTTAATAGCGTATGTATGGAAACCTTCCTCAATATCTTCTAAGCGGGTTTTTTTGGTGTTAATGGTATTACCGTGGCTTGCCTGTGTGTGTAAAGAAGTAAATACCATATCCGGCTCTTTGCCCACATACTCCAGTATATCTATTTCACCGGCTTTTGGCCAGCCCACCTGCTTAATATTTGAACCCAGCATCCAGAATGCAGGCCATATGCCATGTCCGGTAGGTATTTTGGCACGCGCCTCTATATAGCCATACTTAAACTCTTTTTTACCTGCCGTGGTTATACGGGTAGAGGTATAGCTGTCGCCTTCTTTTTCAACTTTAATGGTAAGCATGCCATTGGCTACCGTATGGTTATCGCGTGTGTATATCTGGCGCTCGTTGTTACCCCAGCCACAAATGTTGGGGCAGCCGTCGCCAAGCTCATAATTCCAAACCGACTCATCCAGCTTGTTGCCGTCAAAGTTTTCTTCCCATAATAACTTTCCTTTATTCTTAACCTGTGCAAAGGCTGCTGCCGTGCAGAAGAGGCTAATCAATAGTGTCTTTTTCATTTTTTTGATGTGTGTAGGTAAAACTGCCGTTAAGCGTAGCGTCTGAGCTTCCACCTACGTAAACTTTAAAGTCGCCTGGTTCGGCTTCCCATTTTTTATTGGCAGTATAAAATTCTATTGTTTTTTCGTCTATAGTAAATGTTACCGTTTTGGATTGTCCGGCTTTGATATCTATTGTTTCAAAACCTTTAAGTTCCCTTACAGGGCGTGTAACAGAAGCATATAAATCATGCAGGTACAATTGCACTACTTCTCTGCCATCTCTGTTGCTGGTGTTCTTTACATCTACAGTTACCGTTATTTTTCCGTTAGCTGCTAGTTTATCGCTGCTTAGCCTAAGGTTACCGTATTCAAATGTAGAGTAGCTTAATCCGTAACCGAAAGGGTAGAGGGGGCTGTTCTCAACATCGGTGTAATGCGACCAGAATACACTGTCAGGATCTTCATTAGATGGCCTTCCTGTGTTCTTATGGTTGTAATAAATTGGCACCTGACCCACATTTCTTGGGAAACTCATCGGTAGCTTTCCTGCCGGGTTGTGGTCGCCATATAATACCTGCGCAATAGCATTACCGCTTTGCGTGCCCAAATGCCATGCCTCTACAATTGCAGGCACATTTTCTGCTGCCCACGGAATTGCAAGTGGCCTTCCGTTTGTAAGTACTAAAACAATATTAGGGTTGGCTTTATAAACCGTTTCCAGCAACTCCTGTTGTACGCCCGGTAAATCAATATCGCTACGGCTGCGGCCTTCACCGGTTTGCAGGCCATGTTCACCTAAAACCATAATTACCACATCAGCGTTTTTGGCAGCGGCTACTGCCTCTGCAAATCCGCTTTTATCGGTAGTGTTTATATCAGTACGTGTAGTGAATTTAGGCTCGCCAAGAGCAACATCAGCACCTTTTGCATAAGTAAGGTTATTGCCTTTATACTGCTGTAGCCCTTCCATTACAGATATTGCAGTGCCATCGTCAGCACCAATTCTCCAGCTGCCAAGCGGACTGGTTTTATCTGTGGCAAGCGCGCCTATAACAGCAATTTTTTGTCCCTGCTTTTTAAGCGGAAGCATATTATTATCATTCTTAAGAAGCACTATCGACTTTTTAGCCATATCCAGCACCCCATCATGAAATTCTTTCTTACCGATGGTTTGCTGTTCGCGGGTTTCGTCGCAATACTTATATGGGTCATCAAAAAGCCCAAGCATAAATTTAACCCTTAATATCCGCCTTACTGCTTCGTTTACGGTTTCTTCACTAACACGTCCTTCCCTTACAAGCTCGGCCAGGTGCTGTACATATCCGTAAGATTCCATATCCATGTCAGAGCCTGCTTTTGCTGCATATTCGGCAGCCTGCTTAAGGTCTTTTGCATAGCCGTGGGCCATCATTTCTGCCATAGAACCCCAGTCAGAAACCACATATCCCTGAAAGCCCCATTCTCCTTTTAATATTTCCCTTTGCAAATAAGCATTACCTGTTGCAGGAATACCCTCAAGCTCGTTAAAGCTGTTCATAAAGGTTAATGCGCCTGCATCGGCAGCCGCTTTAAAAGGTGGCAGTATTACATTGTGCAGGGTGTTGTCGCTAATATCTACAGTATTATAATCGCGCCCCGCTTCTGCAAACGCATAGCCTGCAAAGTGCTTGGCACAGGCAGCAAGGTTAAATTCGCCTAAGTCACCCTGAAAGCCTTTTACACGCGCTTCAGCTATACGGCTGTTAAGGTAAGGGTCTTCGCCCGCACCTTCCATAACGCGGCCCCAACGGGCATCGCGCGCTACATCCACCATAGGTGCAAATGTCCAGTTAAGGCCTGATGCTGCGGCTTCTGCCGCACATATCTCTGCCGATTTCTTTATTGCCTCCATATCCCAGCTTGCGGCTTCGGCAAGTGGTATGGGGCTTATGGTTTTATAGCCGTGAATTACATCATACCCAAAAATTACGGGTATGCCGAGGCGGGTTTCCTCTACGGCAATTTTTTGCAGTGCTTTTACATCTTTAACGCCCCTTACGTTGAGCATAGAGCCCACCCAGCCGTTTTTAAGATGCTCATATTTACGAGCTGCCGAGCCTTCCTGCGGTGCAGGGCCGGTAACATCCCAAAAGCCGTTATACTGGTTCATCTGGCCCACTTTTTCCTCAAGGGTCATTAGGTTGAGAACCGAGTCAACCTTTCGGTCTATTGGCAGCTGTGTTTTTTGTTGTGCATCTGTCTGCACAATTTTATCCTGCTTTGCAGTACTGCATCCAAGTGCAATGGCCAGTAAGGCTGCAAAAGCATATTTAGGTAAATTATATTTCATTATAATCTTTAAAAATCAATAATAAGGAAGGTTAGCTGTACTAACCCTCCCGATTACTGAAATGTGAAATTAAATAGATGCGAAAAACCTTATTCCTGATACACCTTAATGTAGTCTATCTCCATAGATGACTGTGTAAACGCAGGGTCTATACTTCCGCCGAAGTTACCGCCCATGGCAATGTTTACAATCAGGAAGAAATCGTGGTTAAATGGCACTGCATTAGTGTTTGCAAATGTTTTAAACTCGTTGCCATCTACATAAAACCTTATAAAGTTAGGGCTCCAGTACACTTCATAGATGTGGAACTCTTCTGATACGCCTTCTACCACTGTTGAAGATGTATTGGCATTACCACCAGAGTTACCCGGGTAGTGTAATGAACCGTGTATAGTGTTTTGCTGGTTACCCACGTGTTCCATAATATCTATTTCGCCACAGGCAGGCCATATACTGGTCTGGAAGTTAGAACCAAGCATCCAGATGGCAGGCCATGTACCACCGCCTGATGGCAGTTTTGCCCTTACTTCAACCCTGCCATAGGTAAAGTCGAATTTGTTATGCGTATTAAGCCTTGCAGATGTATAGGAACCATTGCCTTCTTTTTTAGCTGTTATTACAAGGTTTCCTCCCTGTACTTTTACATTCTCTGGGCTATCGGTATATGACTGTAGTTCATTATTACCCCATCCGTTATTGTTGCCGTACTCATAATTCCAGTTGTTGCTATCCGGTGCACCGTCAACATTAAACTCGTCGCTCCATATCAGGTTATCATAAACCGGCTCATCATCAGAGTAAGGAGGCTGGGTAGTGAATGTGTGGTACCATGCCAGTGCAGGGTTATTGCCCTGTACTGCCCTAACAACCATTTTGTTCTCAGTAATTTCCATTATCTCATAAGTGCTTGTACCAATGTAGTAGCCCATAAATCCGCCATCGGCAAAAGTCATTTGCGTGCCTGTACTAACTCCTTCAGGAACGTTAGACTCCGCAGGGCCAAGAAGTACTACTTTCTCACCAGATGTATCATACGGTAGGCAGGTATCTTCTGTTTGATTACCACCGCCCACGCTTGTGTAACCGGCGTTGAAGAATGTTGCACCTCCGTTATCCTGTGTAAACTTAATTGTTTCACCTTCAAGTGTAAATGTAAATTCGCCTTCATAAATACAGCTGCTTGATGGCGAACCTGCTTTTTCAAAAGGTGCTGCCGCATACCATATCGGGGCGGTGTTATTACCATCCGATGCGTTATTTGGGCCTACGCCAAGGTGACCGGCTGTTGCTGCCGCCCAGTACCATGTTTTAGAACCTGAGCCTGTTAAAAGGCCTGCAGTAACAGGGTCGTTAAAGCTGCTGAATACATTTTCTACTAAAAGGGTAGTGCTCGTTGCATTACCGCCCCTGCCATAGGCCACTACGGTAACCTCATAAGAGTTGATGCCGTTTGTAGTAAACCTTTTGGTATAAATACCGCCTGATACCGTTGCGCTGGTATTATCAGGGAAAATAAATTTATAGCTTATAGCATTGTCTGCTTTTGCGGTTAGTACCACATTACCCGATCCGTCTCCATTTGGCATTTCGGGGGTTACACCTACAATTTCATAAGATGCTTCCAGGTTTGCCGGTGCGTCAAGGTCTCCGAACGATTTGTCGTCGTCCTGGCAGCCTGTTGCCAGCACAAGCAGCATAAGGAGCTTAACCGTGTTGTTTAAAATCTTTTTCATAATCTTTTTAATTTGTAAGTTGTACATCGTCAAAATAATAGGCCGCACCTGTGCCCGGCTGTCCGAAATCGAAGAACAGCACCAGCATCTGGTAGCCATTTGCATTGTTTATGCCTGTAAAATCGAACGTAAGCTCTTCCCACTGGTTAGTAACCGTGGTTGTGGCAGATACTTCGATATCCTGAGAGGTTACGTGCGGATCCATGTTTTCGAACTTCATCAGCACAGTAGCACCTGCAACAGGCGACCATACTTTCATTTTTACTTTTTGAAGTGTCGAAAAATCTATCGGGTTATCCATTGGTATGGCAATACCTGCCCAGGTTTCAGCACCTGCATTTTTAAAGTATTGTCCAACAAAACCACTTGTGTTAATGCCGGAGGCGTCAGGGTTGGCTATACGCTCGCCGGAAGCTCCCCCAAAGTTGTTCCATGTAAGTTCCTGTATGGCACTTTCAAATGTAAGCGGAAGTTGTATTGCGTCGCTTGCGCTTGATTGTGATATGTCGTCAAAATAGTAGGTATCACCTGTACCCGGGTTGCCTGCGTTAAAGAAAAATACGAGTTTAGAGTATTCCTGGTTTTGGTTAGCACCTGCAAAGTTAAAAACAAGCTCTTCCCACTGGTTAGCTACGGTTGTAGATACAATTTGTTCTGCAAAGATACCGCCATCGGTAAGGTTTTCAAGTTTCATGAGTACCGGTATGCCTGCCGCAGGCGACCATACTTTAACCCTGAAATAAGCGCCGTCTGCAAAATCTACAGGGCTGTCAAGGGTAAGGAAACCGCCTGTCCATGCGCCACCGCCCGGCGTCATAGAAGCCACGGTTGCGCTCATGTTTATACCCGAAGCATCAGGGTTATCTATAACCGCCGAAACTGCTCCGTTAAAATCAGTAAATTCATAATTTAAAGATGCATTTTCGAATGTAATTGGCAGTAAAAGCGGGTTGGTTATAGTTACTTCCTGTGAATAAGAAGTAGTAGCAGCGCCACCGCTAAATGCCGTAACAGTAACGGTATAAGTACCTGTTGCGCTGTAAGTATGGTTTACTACGTCTCCCTGGTTAAACTGTACAGGCTCCTGCGCCGGATCTTCGCCATACATTACCTCAAAATAGGTTTCGTAGTCTGCTGTTGCACTAACATTTATCTGTAGCGGGCTTCCTACCACAGTTGCAATGCTAACCTCAAGGTTTTCAGGAGCTATAAAAGATACTGTTAACGGCAATGTAACCTCAGATGTTTTGCCGTTAAGTGCTACACCTACAACTTTTACATTATACTCGCCTTCGGCATAGGTATGTGTAGTTTTTTGCCCTACACCAACAGCTGCGGGTTCGGCAGTGCCATCGCCAAAGTAAATATCAAAACCGGCTACGCCTTCGCCATGGGGCGCAATGGTAACAAGCCCTGAATTATCCTGTGTAATAGTAAATAAAGCCGAAATGTTTTGCGGTGCCGCCGCATCATCTATAAAAGATGCATCGCTGTCGTCATCGCTGCACCCTGCAAGTAACGTAACAAACAGTATGCTGAAAAGAAATTTTATATTTTTCATATTCATTTTATTTATTAATAACCGGGGTTTTGCTCCCAGTTTCCGTTAGAAAATTCTATTTCTTCGATTGGTATAGGGAATACCTCATTTTTACCTGCCGTAAAGCCATCTATTTCCTGTGCGGCTCTTTGTGTCCTTACAAGATCGAAAAAGCGGTGGCCTTCTCCAAATAATTCCCTTCTTCTTTCTTCAAGTATAAAGCTGTAAAGCGTTTCGCCAGAAGCTGTTATATCATGGTTGGTATCGCCAAAAGCCCTGCGCCTTACTTCGTTAAGGTACTCTCTTGCTTTTACATCATTGCCTACACGGTTATAAGCCTCTGCAGCCATAAGCAGTACATCAGAGTAACGTATCGCCCTGTAGTTATTAGGGTTTGTAAGGTTAAGGTCGCCCGCTGCATCCACACTCCTTGTACGCGGAATGTACTTCCTGTTAAAGAAGCCTGTATCGTTATAGCCCGGACCATATGTAGCACCGGTTTCAGCATTCCACTCCTGCATGTCCAGTATGGTTACATCTTCACGAAGGTCGCCTTCTTCAAAAATACCTGCACCTTCAGGAGTTGGTACATTAAAGCTGAAGCCTGATGTATAAAGAGGCCCTTCGTAGTTACGCGGGCCACTGAAGCCTACCGCTACGTTACCCTCACTACACTGAAGGCAGCCAAAGCCTGCACCTTCAACATCTGTATATTGCACTTCAAAAACAGATTCGGGCCCGTTTTCTCCTGCCATTTCCCAAATAGAGGCATAATCATCTACAAGGGTAAAGTTGTAATCCATAATTACATTATCCAAGATAGCTGCTGCTTCTGCATATTTACCCTGGTACAGGTACACTTTGCCTAAAAGTGCCTGTGCTGCTGCTTTATCGGCACGGCCTACCTGTAGTGCTTCCGGTGCAAGGTCTTCTATTGCCATTAAAAGGTCTGACTCTATGCTTGCATACACTTCATCTACCGGAGAACGCGGTACTGTCTTTTCGTCTCCAAGCTTAAACCTTGCATCGCCTTTAAGCGGAATGGCACCGAACCATTTTACAAGCTCAAAGTTATAGTAAGCGTGCAGGAAGCGGGCTTCGGCGACAATCTGCTCACGGCCTTCAAATTCCGTCTTGTCCTTAAATTCAAGTATATAAGCCGACCTGTTTACGCCTGCAAACATCCACCTCCATATATCACGTAGATTTGAGTTAACAGATGTATGCGCCATAAGGTCTATCTGCTGCCAACCGATAACATCGGTTGCGCTTTCACCGCCGGCAAATGTATTATCAGACGCTATTTCACCTAAAATGGCATTGGCATAAGTTGACTGTAAAAGGTCATAAGCGCCTATTAGTGCATTATAGTATTCCTGCTCGGAGTTAAAGTAGTTTTCTGAGCCTATGGTATAAACCGGGTCTCTTTCAATAAAATCATCACCGCATGATACTGTGGTCATCGAGATGATGCTGAACGCCATAATGGCTGTTATTATCTTTCTTTTCATTGTTTCTTTTTTAGAATTTAACGTTTACACCAAACATATAGGTTCTTGGTACAGGATAAAAACCGTAGTCTATACCTGATGAAAGCGGGGCACCACTTGAAGCTCCCGGGTCAAAGCCCCTGTATTTTGTAAAAGTGTACAGGTTATTAACGCCTGCATATACCCTTAACTTATCAATACCTGCTTTTTTAGTAAAGTCAGGGCTTATAGTATAGCCAAGCTGCACATTCTGTATACGGCAGTATGAGGCATCCTCTACATAATAATCTGAAAATACATTATTTGATGTCGCACCTGTAGTTACACGTGGTACAGAGTTACTGGTACCCGGTCCGGTCCACCTGTCAAGTACGTAGTTCATCCTGTTGATGTCAGTCAGGTTCCTCTCATAGTTACGTACCATGTCATTACCAAGCGATGCAAAAACAAAGGCTGTAAAATCGATACCTTTATATTCTAACTGAAGGTTAAGCCCCATTGTTGCGTCCGGTATCGGGTCGCCAATATTAGTACGGTCATCTGCATTGATAACACCGTCTCCGTTAACATCTACAAATCTGATATCTCCGGGTTGTGCATTTGCACCAAGCGCTGCCTGCGAAGGGTGTGCGTTAACTTCTTCCTGGTTTTGGAAGATACCATCTGTTTGATAACCATAGAAATATCCAAGAGGTTCACCAACCTGCATGCGTACAGGAGCCGGCTGGCCCACACCAAAAGCACCACCTTGTAAAAAGTCGGTACCGTTTATTTCGGTTACTTCATTCTTTATAAATGTTACGTTATAAAAAGCCCTGAAATTAAAGTCTTCGCCTATCTGGTCTTTATAAGTAAACCCAAGCTCAAGGCCGCTGTTTCTAACATTACCGGCATTAACAGTTGGGTAGCCGCTACCCGGTGCACCAGTACCTACAATGTCAGATACAGGAAGTGATTGTACGAGTAGCGAGTTTCGAGTATCTACAAAATAATCGGCAACTATTTCTAACTTGTCGCTAAACAGCCTTAAATCGGCACCTACGTCAAATTTTCTTGCTTCTTCCCACTGTACGAATGGGTTTGCAAGTACACCGGCAGCAGTACCATTAACAAGTTGTCCGTCAATAACATATGTTGCCTCACCGTTAAGAAGGCTTACATACCCGTTATCGCCGATTCTGTCGTTACCAACCAAACCATAACTTGCCCTTAGCTTGGCAAAGTTAAGTATTGCTGATTCGCCATAGAAAGGCTCATCTGAAATAATCCATCCACCTGTAACGGAAGGGAAGTAAGCCACCCTGTTTTCCGGGCCGAATTTAGTTGAGGTATCCCTCCTTAGCATTGCAGACACCAGGTAGCGCCCTTTATAGTCATATTGCAGCCTTCCGAAATGAGAGAGTCTCCTTTCGTCATATTTATATGAGCTTGCTGTCTTTGCATCTGTAAAGCCTGTTGTAAGGCCTATATCTGCAAATTCCCAGGAGTTGTTTGGTACATCAAAACCGGTTGCAAATAAACCTTCGCCAAATTGCTTATACACAGTAGTACCGAGTGTTACAGTAAAGTTATGTGCTTCTGCAAGCATTTTTTTATAGGTAAGGTAAGCATCAAAAGTGTAGCTGTTGTCATTTATTGAGTTTTGGTCTACACGACTCCTTACGTTGTCAAATACTTTACCGCCATAGCTTACCTGCGGGCTAAATGTCCTTCCGCGGCCCTCATTCGTATCAAAACCCATACGGCCTGTAACAGTAAGGTCGGTGATAATGTCATAATTAAGCTCAAAAACACCTTTAAAGTTTTTCGAGTCATAATCGTTAAATGTGTTTGCTATCTGTGCAAGCGGGTTGATGATCTCGTTACCAAGATTACTTCCCGGTACATCAGCACTACCTGTTGGCAATACTGTGAAATCTCCGTTTGCATCATAAGGGCTGTATATAGCCGGAGTATTAATTGCGTTGAAAAGGACAGAACCAAGCACGTTTTCGTTAAACGACTGCCTGTTTATGTCAGTATATATTACGTTAGTGTTCAGCTTAAGATTGTCAAGCAGGTCGGCTGTCATACCAATACGGAAAGTATTCCTGTCGTAGTGCGATTTGCTGCCTCCCACAATACCATCCTGGTCAAGGTGAGAACCACTTATACTGTAGGTAACTTTATCACCACCACCAGACATGGTTATGTCATGCTGAACGATTGGCACACCTTTATCAAAAACCTGATCCTGCCAGTCGGTACCTCTGCCAAGCCCTGAAACGTTAGGGAAGGGTAGTGGCTGCCCGTTGTTGGCATAAGCCTCATTTAACAACAGTGCATATTCGGTAGCATTAAGCAAAGGCAGTTTGCGTGTTGTTTCCTGCATACCAATGTAACCATTGTAGCTTATACTTAGTTTGGTATTTTTTCTTCCCTGTTTTGTCTTTACCAAAACAACACCGTTTGCACCGGCAGCACCATATATAGCTGTCTGGGCATCTTTAAGAACTGTTATACTTTCTATATCAGTAAAATTAATATCGCTAAGGCTTGAAATGTTCCCATCGATTAAAACAAGCGGAGCAGCATCGCCGTTGGTGCCAATACCACGAATACGGATATCAAGGCCTGCACCCGGAGCACCCGATTGTGTGGTTACATTTACACCACTAACAGTACCCTGTAATGCCTGCTCTATTTTAACAGGGCGAAGGTCTTCTATAACTTCATTATCTACTACGCCCACGGCACCGGTTACTTCTCTCCTTTTTTGGGAGCCGTAACCAATAAGTACAACTTCATCAAGTGTTTTTGCATTTTCAGTAAGCGAAATAGTAAGGTTTTCGCTGTTGTTTACTACCCGCTCCTGCGTATTAAACCCAATAAAGCTAAATACAAGGGTAGAACCCGATGGTACCGAGATGCTGAAGTTACCATCTATATCAGTAACGGTACTGATGGTAGCATCTTTTACGGTTATGTTAACCCCGGGCATAGGCAATCCGGTTGCCGCTTCATTTACCGTTCCGGTAATCTCTGCATTTTGGGCAAACCCAAATGCCGAGAGCAACAGAAAGGCAATTAAGAATAGTTTTGACTTCATATAGATAAATTGTTTTTTGTGATATTTTAAAATTAGGCTTATATAATTTTAATGATTGAAAAACAACCTTTACAAAAAATATACATCCTGTAATTTTTTAATATATTTTTATGAAGAAGGCTTGTACATGAGGATTGACAAGGATAATAGCTGTTAAATTCAACATACTAAATCCTTACGAAAACCTTGTAAAACTATACTTTGTATAGGTAATGTATAGGTGTAAATGTTAAATGTTGTAGTTGCTTAGAGCGACAAAATATACTCTACAAGGCTTAATTCGTGAGGGAGATCCATTTTCTTGCGCAAACGATATCGCTTGATTTCCACACTTCTTACAGAAATGTTAAGCAACGGAGCAATTTCTTTTGAAGATAAATTCAGCCTTAAATAGGCGCACAACCTTAAATCATTCGGGGTAAGTGAAGGGTGAAGGTTCTTAACCTTTTTCAGGAAGTCCTTATCTGCATTATTGAATGCTTCTTTAAACATATCCCAGGTATCATCTTCATTAATATTTTTATTAATGGTCGAGATAACCGATTTTATGTTCCTGTCGCCATCATTTGTTTTCTTAAGGTCATCCTTTATCATCGAAAGAAGCTCGTTCTTTTTGATGAGGTTCATAGTAGATACAGCAAGCTCACGGTTTTTGTTCTCAAACTCCTGCTGTAGCTGTTCATTTTTAATTTTCATCAACTCCTGCTCATTCTCAAGTTCTTTAATTTCGAGCTGGCGCCTGTTTTCTTCAATAAGTTTTTCTTTTTGGCGATGGTAGTAATTCTTATACGCCCGGTTGATAAAATAAGCGGCTATTACAGCGAGAATCAGGTATATAATTAAGGCAACGTTTGTAGCATACCACGGTTTGTTAATAGTAAATTGATATTGCGCTGTGTTCGGCGATAACGAATTACCTGTTTTGGCCCTTACTTTAAAGGTGTAATTGCCGGGCGGCAGGTTTTTAAAATTAATAAAAGGCCTCGTGCTCCATTCACTCCACTGGTTTTGCATGCCTTCCAGCATATACTGAAATTCTGCATTTATGTACTTGTTATACTCAGGGACTGAATAGTATATGGTAAAGTTATTCTCTTTATAACCAAAGCTGCCATTGTTTGTAATTGGTACATGCCGCGCATTTTCGTTTAGTGCATTGCTGGCAATATTGGTAATAGCTACATTATAAGAATTGAATTTGAGGTCGTTAAGATTAATAGTATAATAACCATCTGTAGTACCAATAAGATAGGTATTGTGTGATATTTGTGTGATGTTCTCATACCCGACCATAGAGTTGGTAAGAGTAGAGGGTATGGGTATTACATTGTGCTTAAGCTCGCTGTTAAGCTTACCGGCTGTAAAATAGTTGATATAGTTTTTTGTAAAGAACCAAAGCCTGTTAGAATTATCAGCAGTCAGCTTGCCCGATGTATATTCATCTTTCAGGAATATCTTAGAAAGACTTTTATCTTTTACAAATTCCCTTTTCCTGGTATCAAGCCTGAAGATGCCGTCTTTTGATGCATAGTAAATATTGCCGTTATATTTACAAAGGCTTGCATTTTTGCCTTTGGTGGGAGATGTGTAGGTATAAAACTGCTTTGCTTTTGTATAATTTTCATCTGTGGTGACACGGAACACTCCCTTATATTCATGGCTGATATAAATATTATTGCCGGTGCCAACTTCAAAATACCTGCTGGAATAATCAAAGCCCTTTATCCAGTTACGGAATTTCCAGTTGCCGTTGCTCAGTTCAAGTACAGATATACCGTGGTAATTACCCTGCAGCAACAGGTTTGGGTCAGATGGGTGCTTTTCAAACTTCCAGGTACCTGAAGCCGTAAACACGTGCCTCGCCGTATTTTTTGAAATTACATAAGTACCCGAATCGTGTCCGCAAAACAAGGAGCCATTATGCGTGAACAGCGACCATACCTGCCCTTTGGTTCCGCTTATAAACCTGAAGTCTTCTTCAGAGGCATAGGGTTTATAGAAAAGCCCTTGGTTGGTGCCTATATAAAGTAATCCGTCATAATAGGCAGAAGCGTATACAGTTCCTAAAAAGCCGGTATCATCTACAAAGCTTCTTACCGGTGATTGCAGGTTAATGCAGTTTATGCCGTTATCAAGGCCTACCCATAGGTTTTTGTCATGATCTTCATATAATGATAAGGCAGTATTATTACTAAGCCCTTTGTTTTGCGTGATGTGGTATTTTATGCTGCCGTTGCGCCCCAATATGAAAATACCGTTTGATACTGAACCTAATGCAAAAGTACCATCACTGAGCATTTGGCTGCTGTATATGCTGCTGTTTTTAAGCGCATAGTCAACCTCGGTTTGCCAGGGGGTGACAGTGCCGTTACAGTACTCAAAAAAACCGTTATACTGTGTTTGCAGCAGCAGGCATTCATTGCGCGAAAAAATGTTTACTATTTTATTCCCTTTAATGTCAGGATGGTCAGAAACCAGCCTGCTTTTGCCGTTTTCTATTTCATACAGCCCGGTGCCGAATGTTTGGTACAGTATGGTGTTGGCAACGGTAAATACCTTATTGATACCCGCCTCTGATTTTATTATCCTGAAGCTTTCGTCTTTAGTATTGTAGATAAATATCTGGTTTAATGACTGAAAGATTACCCAATGGTCATACTGCGCAATGTTCCAGAATTGTTCATCATCCAGTATGTTTTTTTTGATTTTCTTTCCTAAAGAAAAGTATTTAAGTGTACCATCAGGCTGCCTTTCCCAGTATCCAAACTCCATATAACACCCTGTATAAATGCGGTTACCTATTGCCTTTACCGAACGCATAATGGTTTCATTTGGCGTGTGATACAACGTCCATGTATTTCCATTATATTCCAGCAGGCCATCATTATTGGCAAAGTACATATACTGCTGGCTGTCCTGGGTTATCATCCAGTTCTGGTTGGCAGCATTATATATTCCGGTATTATATTTAATAATAGGAGGCAGGTCCTGCGCAAATGTTTGGGTTAATGAACCGAATAGAGCAAGTATGTAAAAAAGTCTTTTAAACAAAGCGATACAATTTATTAGCAATATAGTTACGAATATACCCGAAAAATCGGAATTTTAAGACAGTACTACTTGTTTTTGCAAAACAGTACCTTAACAATAAAGAAAAACCGCCCTTTACTACACAGGGCGGTTTTAACATTAGCATGAAAAACAATTACTCTTTATTTTTTCACAAAACGTGATGTAGCAGTTTTACCGTTTACTGTGGTGCTGATAACATACATACCGCTGTTTAGTGCAGTAACATCTACTATATTGCCTGATGTTTCCATTACCTTTTGCCCCATCATATTAAATATTGATACTTTCTCTACAGTGCCATCTACAGCAATGTTAAGTGTACCTGATGTTGGGTTAGGATAAATTACAGCTTTGTTTTTAACTACTTTATCTATACTTAGTGCTTCGGCAGAAACAATTGCATTGCCTAAAGCTTCCATTTGATCAGGGTTTGCATTAAGGCCTGTTACAGCATAACCATACTGTACAAATGCCGCCGTTGGAAAATCTGCAATATCCACATTAATATTAAAAGACTCTCCTGTAACAAGCGCAGTAGGAGTAAAATTAAGAAGTTGATAATCAGCCGTCATTACTTTTACAAAAGCAACACCGTCATATCCGTCTGCAAGTGTGTTGCTAACACAATATCCGCTGAATACTACATTTTGTCCTAATAAGGTGTTATCTTCCACATAAGTATTACCTTCAAAAATTTTATTACCTATTTCGCCGTTTGCCCAGTAAGGATCTGTACCGTCTCCATAGGTATTAAAGTTAGGGTATAATATAAAAGTATTATTCTCTGCATCAATCTCCGTTTTAAGCTCTTCAAGGCTCCATATGTTTCCGCTTTCGTATGTTGTACCGTCAAGCTGGTACCAGTTAGCGTAAGCATTAATAGTCTGGGTAGTGTTCGGGGCTAATGTTACGTTTACAGTTTCAGGCTCGGTAATTTGTGGTTCGCCTTCTGTAACAACAACAAATCCGTTTGCCTCCATATCCGCAGGATTGGCATTGACACCCGTTACCATAAAACCGTACTGAAAATGTACTGCTGCCGGATAATCTGAAGTATTAAGCACAAGTGTAAAATTTCCCGGCTCAGAAAGTGTAACAATATCTTCAGCAAGAGCCTGCCAGTTACCGTCTAATACTTTTACAAAAGCTTTTGCTTCATAACCACTAACAAGAGTATTGCTTACTACAGTCCCGCTAAAAGTAACATCTTCACCTACAAGCGCATCATTAATAATCATTGTAAGCCCTTCGGTAATTTTATTACCACTTCCGTCAGGATTCGTCCAATATGGGTCGGCAGTATTATAAGTGTTGTAGTTAGGAAATAAACTGATGGTATTTTCAGCTACATTAATTTCAGTTTTTACATCATCAAGTCCCCATTCATTATAAAATGCATAAGTACCATCAAGGTTATATACATTCATACCACCAACCCAGGCGTCTTCCGCATCAACAGTTATATTGGTTTGGGCTGTTGCAGTATAACCCATTAACGACAATCCTAAAATTGCCGCTGCAGTTGCAAATTTGTTTACTTGTAATTTTAATTTCATAAGTGACAGTTTTAAGTTTTTATAAAATTAGCAAACAACGAAATCGTTGTAATTATATAAACCTATATAGAAACTCTACATACCGTAATTATTCACCTAAATGATTGATGAATGCTTATGTTTTAAGCCTTCTTATTAAGATATATATAATTGTTGTTTCATCAATTCAAACATTTTACACTTCAATGTTGTAGTAATGTATAGGTAAATAAGCTAACATGCAGCAATTGTTGAGGGAATGATTTTTATTAATTATGACTTAACATGAAATCTTTTTAATCAATTTGTTAAATAAAATTCAATTAACTAATCCTTAAAATATTCCGTTTCAAATTGTAAATAGCTTTGCTGAAGTGTAAAAAATGTACCGATATGAAAAGCTTTTTCTGCCTGTTTATAATTTCTTTTCTTTTTTCCTGTTCAGATACAGGTGATGTAGCAGATGCCTCATCAATAACAACAGATAATATAATACAGGGAGTGTACAGTATCGAATCTGTTATATCAGGCGTATCGGTTGATATAAATGGTGATGGTGAAAAAAATACTGATTTGTTATCTGAATCTGACTGCTATAGTTCAGGCAGGATTGTATTGAGTGATAATGGTTCTTTTTTGTATGTATGCAGTAAAGCAGATGCAGACAAAGGGAAATATAACTGTACTGAATTTGCGTATGAAGGTAGGTGGGAAGCAAAGCAGCAAAATGGAGATGAATCTCTTATAATGGCTTTTTACACCGACGAAGATGGCGAGGAACAAAACTTAATGTTCTGCAGGGATAATAAAGGGCTTCATTTAAGGTATGTATTAGCTGACCTGCCTGATACTGCACAAGGAGGCAGAATACATTTAACCAATGGTTCTTTAAACTATACTTTTAAAAAGCAACAAACAGATATTTTATAGATTCACAAGAATGATAGTAAACAAAAAGCCCGGTTATTTAACCGGGCTTTTTGTTTACTATCATTCTTGATTTATATATCTTCAAAGCTTACGTCTGTAAAGCTTTCTGTACCTATCGTCTCTTCAGCTTTATCGCCAAATAACTTGCGAAAGTCTTTTTGGTGCCTTTCCGAAATTACCTCTTCGCCTTTATGTTCTAAAACGTAAGATGTCATTTCGTCAAGTATTTCCCTGAAGGCTGCAAAATCTTCTTTATAAAGGTAAATTTTGTGCTTTTTGAAGTGGAAAGAGCCGTCTTCTTCAGTAAATTTTTTGCTCTCTGTAATTGTAATGTAGTAATCTTCAGCCTTGGTTGCTCTTACATCAAAGAAGTATGTCCTTCTGCCTGCCCTTAAAACTTTAGAAAAGATTTCTTCCTTTTCAAGCATATCATTTTCTCTCATAATCCTTCGTTTCTTTTATATGGTTTATGTAGCAACCAAAAATCTAAAAAAAATCTAAATAATCCAACAATTTAGTCTATTTCTTTTTCAGAAAGTTGCTTAAGGTAAAGCTCTTTATAATAACCGGTTTCATTTACCAGTTGATTATGAGTGCCTTGCTGAAGTATCTTTCCGTCCTCTAAAATAATGATCTTATCAGCATTTTTAGCTGATGACACCCTGTGGCTCACAATTATCGTGGTTTTGTCTTTGCAAATATCCAGCAGGTTATTTAATATAGCTTCCTCTGTTTCTGTATCTACAGCCGAAAGGCAGTCGTCAAGCAATAGGATTGGTGCATCCTTTATAAGTGCCCTTGCTATAGATACCCTTTGTTTTTGCCCGCCCGAAAGTGTTATGCCCCTTTCGCCGAGTATGGTTTCATACTCTTTGGTAAAGCTCGCAATATTATGGTGTACAACAGCCTGCTTTGCAACAGCAACCACTTCATCATCGGTAGCCATTTCATTGCCGAATTTAATATTGTTTTTTATAGAATCAGAAAACAAAAATGCATCCTGTGGCACAAACCCTATGCTGTTTCGCAGATCGTTAAGATTTACTTTTTCTATATTCTCCCCATCAATGGTTATGCTGCCCTGCTGCACATCATACAGCCTGCTGATAAGTGACAGAACTGTAGATTTTCCCGAGCCTGTTTTGCCTAAGATAGCAAGCGTTTCACCTTTTTTTACATTAAATGATACATCTTTAAGGGCTGTAATGTCGGTATCCTCATAAGTGAAGGTAACATTGTTAAAGGCAATTTCGCCCATTACCGGGCTGTGTGTTTCAGTATTATTTTTAATGTCAGGTTCAGTTTTCAGGAACTCATTAATCCTTTTTTGAGAAGCCTCGGCTTCCTGCACCATGCTCGATATCCATCCTAAAGACGCTACAGGCCAGGTAAGCATGTTAATATACAATATAAACTGGGCAATTACACCAATATCAGGAATGCTGCCGTTAATGTACATCATTCCGCCTACATAAATAACCACAAGGTTACTGATACCAATTAGCAATATCATTAGCGGGCCAAACTGGGCATTTACTTTTGCAAGGCTCATGTTCTTGTCTTTACTGTCACGTGATAGTGTAGTAAAATCAGCCTGTTTTTGCCCTTCCAGCGCGTAGGCTTTTATTACCCGTATGCCCGAAAACATTTCCTGAGTAAAAGTAGATAGCTTAGAAAGGTTTTGTTGGTATAGTGTGCTGCGCTTGTTTATCTCGGTACTGATTTTAAAAATACTATATGATAATACAGGCAGGGGCAGGAGCGTATAAAGCGTAAGCTTAGGCGATATAATGTACATATGTGTAACTACCACCGCAAAACGGATTACGGTGTTTAAAGCATACATAACCGCCGGGCCAACATACATACGCACTTTACTCACGTCTTCGCTAATGCGGTTCATAAGGTCGCCTGTACGGTTGCGCTTATAAAAACTTTGCGAAAGCTTTTCGTAATGGTAAAAAATTTCATTTTTCAGGTCGAACTCCACGTGGCGCGACATTACTATTAGTGTCTGCCGCATCAGGAAGGTAAGCACACCGGCAATAAGCGTAGTTGCTACAATAAGGAGGATATTTCTTAATAGCTCACTCTTTATAGCGTCTGCACTAATAGCATCCTGCTGGTGGTATTCTTCTATCGCTTTTATTGAATCTCCAATCAGCTCCGGAGTAAATAAGGAGAATATCTGTGCAATTATAGTAATGAATATCCCTAGAAGAAATTGAAATTTATATTTTACAAAATATTTGTTTAAATACTGAAGTTCTTTCATTGTTGTTTTTTAATATTGGTTTAAAATATTAAATTATTGTTAAATTATAATTAACTGTCGCTTCTTTGTAACTTCTTTAAAGCACGTGTCAAATTATAGAATATACAAAAAAACGCATTTATATTGCTGTAACTTAAATATATGTGTATTTTTGTATCCTGTTTTTGAATAAATTTCAATTTAAACTTATTATCATGATAGCAGAAGTTATTAAAGCTAACGACCTTACGAAAGCTGATCCTGTATTTGGCCAGGCTTCTTTTAATGACCACGAGCAAATCGTTTTTTGTCATGACAAAGATACTGGATTAAAAGCAATAATCGGTATCCATAACACGGTTTTAGGGCCGGCACTTGGAGGTACCAGGATGTGGAAGTATGCGAATGAATGGGAGGCGCTGAATGATGTTTTAAGGCTTTCGAGGGGGATGACATATAAGTCTGCTATTTCAGGGTTAAACCTTGGTGGCGGTAAAGCTGTGATAATTGGTGATGCCAAGACTGACAAGACACCTGAGATGATGACCAGGTTCGGGCAGTTCATCCACTCACTAAGCGGAAAATATATAACTGCAGAAGATGTAGGTACAACTACACCTGACATGGATATTATAAGGGAAGTTACTCCTTATGTAACAGGTATATCTGAAGCTAAAGGTGGCTCAGGCAACCCGTCGCCTGTAACGGCTTACGGTGTTTATATGGGTATGAAGGCTGCTGCTATGCACCAGTTTGGTACTGATAAGCTTGATGGCAAAAAAGTATTGGTACAGGGCACAGGCCATGTTGGCGAAACCCTGATAAACTACCTAACTCAGGAAGGTGCTGTAGTTTATGTTACTGATATTAACGAAGCAAAAATGCAGGATGTAGCCGGTAAATATGGTGCGCATGTTTATACAGGCGAAGATATTTACAGTGCCGATGTTGACATTTACGCTCCGTGTGCGCTTGGTGCAACTGTAAATGATGAAACCATTCAAAGGCTGAAAGCTAAAGTAATAGCCGGTGCTGCAAATAACCAGCTTGCCAACGAAGAAGTGCACGGCAAACTGCTTCAGGAAAAAGGTATACTTTATGCACCTGATTTCCTTATCAATGCCGGTGGTATCATAAATGTGTATGCAGAGATTGTTGGCTATGATAAAGCTGAAGCAATGAAAAGGACTGAGAATATTTACAACACTACGCTTGAAATATTCCACTTTGCAGAAGCTAACGGCTTAACTACCCAGCAGGCTGCAATGTCTGTTGCCCAAAAGAGGGTAGATGACAGGAAAAAAGAAATGGCTAAATAACAGCTATAAAAATATTTATTTATAATTTTGCGAAGCGAAAGAAAACCTCTTTCGCTTCTTTAATTTTTAAACAGTTCTTTCAGTCGGATGTTAAACAGGAGACATATTCGGGTTAAGGTGATGCAGTCTATTTATGCCATGCATCAAAATGATTCAGACAATCTGGAAAAAGAGGAAAAATTCTTGTTTCAAAGCATAGAAAACATCCGCGACCTGTATCTTATATTGCTTTCAGCGCTCGTAGAGCTAAGGAACAGCGAAGAAGATTACATCGAAAAATCTTCTAAAAAGCACCTTGCCACACCACAGGAGCGTAATCCTAACCGCAAGTTCATTAATAATAAGGTGTTGCTGTTACTGGATGAAAATAACTCACTAAGTATAGCATTGGCTGACAGGAAAATTAATAACTGGAAGCTGAATGACGATTATATACTGATACTGCTTGATGCTATCAAGAACAGTGAAGTGTATAATAAATACATGCACAACAGGGAAAATGACTTTGAGGAAGACAGGGATTTTATTGCTGAGCTTTATACTGAAGTTATTGCACCTGATGAAAAGTTGTATGAGTATCTTGAAGATTATAAGCTTACATGGGTAGATGATATTCCGCTGGTAAATACTTTGATAGCCAAACAGCTTAAAATGATAAAGCCCGATGGTAACTTTTTTGTGCCAAGACTGTATAAGGATGAAGACGACAAAGATTTTGTAAAAGCGCTTTTCCGTAAAACAGTTTTAAACGAAGTTGAGCTGGCAAAGGAGTTTATAGATAAAACCCCGAACTGGGATACAGAGCGTATTGCGGAGGTGGATGCCATAATACTGAAAATGGCAATATGCGAATTTCTTAAATTCCCATCTATACCTGTAAAGGTAACTATTAATGAATATCTTGAGATAGCTAAAGAATATTCTACGCCAAAAAGTAGTATTTTTATCAACGGAATTCTGGATAATCTTGTAAAGGATTATCAGAACAATAATAAATTAGTAAAGACCGGACGCGGTTTAATGTAAAATTTAAAAAACTGAAACTATGTTAAAAAAGACAGCAGCTATGTTTGCCATAGCATCTTTAGTACTGGTATCGTGTAAAGATAATGCCGCTTTGCGCATTGACGACAAAACAGCAAAAGAAGCCGAGCTTGCACATGCAGAGGCAGGCAAGGTGGCCGTAATGAAGTTTGATGAAACCGAGCATGACTTTGGCGATATTAACGAAGGTGAAACTGTAGAGCACACCTTTACCTTTACCAATGCAGGAAGCTCTGACCTTGTTATTAGCAATGCAAAAGCAAGCTGTGGCTGTACTGTGCCAAGCTATACTAAAACTGCTGTAGCCCCGGGCGAAACAGGCGAGGTTAAAGTATCTTTTAATTCTGCCGGTAAAACAGGAAACCAAAATAAATCGGTTACTATAACAGCAAATACTGAGAAAGGTACAGAAGTAGTAAACTTTACTGCTAACGTTAAGCCTAAAAGCGGAGGTATAGGCGCCGCTTCTCCTAAAACCAAATAATTTAAATGGAACAGATACAATCTTTTTTACCTTTAATTTTAATGTTTGTGGTTATTTATTTCCTTATGATAAGGCCACAGCAAAAAAGGCAGAAACAGGAAAAGGAATTTGAAAAGAACCTTAAAGTAGGGGATAAAATAATTACCAAAAGCGGCATACACGGTAAGATACTGGAAATTGCCGATGATACTGTAGTTATAGAAACAATGGCAGGTAGGCTAAAAATGGAGCGTTCGGCTATTTCGCTTGAGCTAAGCCAGAAGCTTAATGCTCCTGCTAAAAAAGAAGCATAAGTTCTTGTACTTATAAAAAACACCAGCTGCTAAGCTGGTGTTTTTATTTTATAAACGTTGCTAATTACAGATAGCTTTTAAGTTTTTTCTTTACTACTTCCATACCTTCACTACCCGTCATGGGCAGTACCTCAAGTGGGTTGCGCAGGTTAGGTATATGGGCAGGTTTAGGGTCTATATAAAAAACAGGTGTTTCCGGTTTCGCATAATCTATAAGCCCGGCGGCAGGATATACCTGCAAAGATGTACCGTTAACAATCACTATATCGGCCATCGCTACAATATCCATGGCAGGCATAATAGCGGGTACGGCTTCACCAAACCAAACAATATGCGGCCTTAGCTGCTTTCCCGTTTCAGGGTGCATCATGCCCTGCATGATATCTTCCTCCCAGTCAATAACAGCAGACTCATTTGTAGTGCACCTGGCTTTTAACAGCTCACCATGCAGATGCAGTACGTTTGTACTACCGCTTCGCTCATGCAGGTCATCAACATTTTGTGTTATTACTGTAACATCAAAATCAGTTTCTAAACCGGCAACAATTTTATGGGCATTGTTAGGCTCAACTTCAAAAAGCTGCCTGCGCCTTTTATTATAAAAATCGAGTACAAGTGCAGGATTCTTCCTGAACCCTTCAGGAGAAGCCACTTCCATAATATCGTGTCCTTCCCACAGTCCGCCGGCATCACGAAAAGTTGCTACGCCACTTTCGGCGCTTACTCCCGCGCCACTTAGTACTACAAGTTTTTTCTTCATTAGCCGTTATACTTTACCCAGTGTGTAAAGCTGCTCAAGGGTAGGGGCAACGCTACCGCCTGCAGGCTCGAGTGTAATACCGAACGCTTCGGCGCCTTCAAAATTATCAACACGGTATATACCTTTGGCAGCATTGGCATCTTTAGTATCAAGCACGCCAATACTTGTAGGAGTCATAGGGTTAAGCTTTAATGCCCATACCTGATATACTTTCCCTTCAGGAGGTTCAGGAAGCCCGGCTATATCTACATAAATTTCGTCATAAGTGTCATTAACATATACTTTTGCATAGGCATCGGGTGCTATCTGCTGGCCTTCCAGTAATACATCTTTACTTTCTTTGGCACGCAGCATATTAAGCGCTCTTTCAGTTTGCGAGTTGTCGCGCTGCAAACCTGCTACCATTTGTTCAAACTTAGCACGCTCTGCATTTGCCTGCTGTGCTTCTTCGCTCACTTTGTTGTATTGGTAATATTGTACACCAATACCAAACATAAGTACTGCCGCGGCTGCCCAGCCAAGATAAGGCGCAACGCTGCGCCTGCTTTGCATAGTAACCACGCCATTTTCCCTTTCAATTAGTTTTTCGCGTATCCTGTTGTAGTTTTCTGCAGACAGGTTTGGCGATATACTGTAAGACAGGTTTACCACAGCTTTTTCTATGGCAATAATTTCCGACTGCACCTCCGGGTACTGCTTCGCCATTTGCTGTATCTCTTCGTTTTCGGCCTCCGTAAGCAACCCGAAAACAAAAAGTTCAAGAGTTCCGGATGCTATTAATTCTTCACTGTTCATTGTACCTGTAAAATTTTTCTTAATTCGTTAATGCAGTTCCTGTTCTGCGTTTTCACCGTGCCCAGCGGTATTTCAAGCTCTTCGCTCGCTTCCTGCTGGGTGTAGCCTTTAAAAAAGAGAAGGTCTATAAGCTTTATGCATCTTGGTTTTAGCTTATTGATAAACTCTTTGATGCCAATGGCGTCTATCTTGTTGGTTACGGAGGTATTGTGGTCCAATATATGTACGAAGTTATCAGCAGATAGGTTTTTTTTGCTGTTATTGTGGCTTTTAGACCGCAGCCTGTCTATAGATGCATTTCGCGCTATGTTTAGTATCCATGTAAAAAAGCGCCCCTTGCCGTCATTATAGCTGTCAAGGTTTTTCCATATTTTTACAAAAACTTCCTGCAGTACATCCTCGCTTTCTTCTTTATCTTTTATCAGATTAAAAATAATGCCGTATAGGCTTTTAGAGTACATATCATACAGCAGGGTAAAGGCATTGCTGTCTTTTTTATAAATTTGCACCAGTAATTCTTCCTGTGTCATTAGGTTGGTTTTAAGAACCCCTAATTTAGAAAAGTTTTTTAACATTAACACCTAAAATGAAAAATACCTCTGATTTAGAATACCTGGCCTATCTTGAAACGTTTATTACCGAAAACCGCAGGGATAAGTTTATTGAGATACTGCAAAGCCGCACAAGGCATTTTACCATAGCAATAGAGGATGTTTTTCAGCTTCATAATACAAGCGCCGTTATGCGCACATGCGAAGTTTTTGGTATTCAGCAAATGCACGTTATAGAAGAAAAATATGGCAAAAAAATTGATAAGGAAATTGCGCTTGGCGCACAAAAGTGGGTAGATGTTAACAGGCATGCCAGCGCGCAAACCTGTATTGACTCATTAAAACAGCAGGGATATAAAATTATAGCTACATCTCCACATAATGATTCCTGCCTGATGGATGATTTTGACATCAGCCAGCGTTCTGCAATATTTTTCGGGACCGAAAAAATGGGGTTGAGCGATACCGTTATGCAACAGGCCGACGGCTTTTTAAAAATACCTATGGTGGGTTTTACAGAGAGTATTAATATATCATCTTCTGCAGCCATAGTAATACAGAACCTTACCAGCAGGTTGCGAAAATCAGGTATTGACTGGAAACTTACCGAGGAAGAAATTTTGGAAAAGCGTATCGACTGGACCTGTAAATCTATAAAGGATATAGATTTTATAACCCGCAAATATCTTGAAACGGTTTAGTTGCGGTTAAGGGCTTTATACTCTTCATAACACCCGCTTATGGCATCCATAATCTGTAAATCATTTGCGGTGGTTATAAATGCTTCGGAGTAGTTGCATCGCTCCAGTATCTCAACAATCTCATCTTTGCTGACACCAAGAAGTGCGGCAAGCGTTTCCCTGTCAAATTTAGAAGCAAGCACATTGCGTACAGTGTCGTCTTTTTTCATTTCCCTAAGCCTTCGCATTTCTGTAGGCTTTTTGCCAAAGGTGTTATGCAACAGGTCGGCAGGATTAAATACCGAGCTTAAAATACGTTTAAAGGCTCCGGGAGAGTACTCTCCGCCCTCATAACCCAGTTGTAAACCGGAAATATTATAACGGTAATCAGGTTCTTTAATAGGGGCGAGCTTGGCATCTATTTGCAGGTACCCGGTAAGGTCATACTTGTTGATAACTACCTCTTCAAGTGTATAGGCACGTTCTGTAAACGGTATTTTTGTAGAAGTGGCACTGTTAATCCAGTCGTTTGTTACCCTTACTTTAAGTGACTGATAGCCTGCAAGCGAAAGGTGAAGCGTGTCATTAACAGTTGCTTCTATGGTAAAGTTACCCCTGTCGTCAGTAATAGTACCTTTAACTTTATTAATATTGATTACATTAACATGGGCAACGGGCAGTAGTGTGCCATCGTTAACAATTGTTCCCGTAACCGACTGCGTTTTCTGTGCGGAAACAGCACCGGAAACGAGCATAAGCAAAAAAACTACAAAATACCTCATTGAATGTTTATGTAATGTAAAAGTAATAAACAAACGCGATATTTTGTAGTTAGTATGCAATTATGAGGAAATATTTTATTTTATCCCCTTCTTGGCCTTCTGTCGCCAGAGCCTTTTCGCCCTTCACGCCCTTCGCCTCTTCTTGAAGTGCGTTCAAAAGAACCCTCTTTACGGCCTCCGCCTTTATTGCCTCCGCCAAAAGATTCGCTTCTCCTGCCACCCCTGTTGTTGTGGTCGCGGCGGCGGTTGTTAGAGCCACCGTCGTTTTTAGATATCTCTACATTTATCCTGCGGCCTTCAAGGTGCATGCTGTTAAGTGTGTCTAACACAGCATTGGCATGTTCTGCATCGGTATTAAAGAAAGAAAAACCTTCTTTTACATCCACTTTAAACACGTCATCACGGCCCAGGCCAAGCGTGTCGCGTAAAAAGTCTTTAAGGGTCATCCAGTCAAAATCATCGCGGGAACCTATATTGATAAAGTAACGTACTGCACCGCCATCGCTACTAAAGCCAGATGCATCTTTCCTGTCTTTACCGGCAGTTTGTGCGGTAAGGTCGCGGTTTTTCTTGTAATAGTTAATGAACCTGTTAAACTCTACCGATACCATTTTCTTGATAAGCTCTTCTTTAGAAAGATCTTTCAGTACTTCATATATGGCAGGCAGGTAAGAATCTATACCGTGGTCAACTTCTACATCCTTTATTTTATTGGCAAGGTGGAAAAGCTGTATTTCGCAAATCTCTATACCTGAAGGTATTGTTTTCTCTTCAAACTTTTGCTTGATTACCTTTTCGATAGCAGATATCTTGCGTATCTCGCTTTTGGTTATAATAACTATAGATGTACCCAGCTTACCGGCACGGCCTGTACGCCCGCTGCGGTGGTTGTAGGTTTCTATATCATCAGGCAACTGGTAGTTAATAACGTGGGTAACGTTGTCAACATCTATACCTCTTGCAGCTACATCGGTAGCAACAAGCATTTGTATCTGCCTGTTACGGAATGATTTCATTACAGAGTCGCGTTGCGCCTGAGATAAATCTCCGTGCAATGCTGCAGCATTATATCCGTCTTCTATCAGTTTATCGGCAACTACCTGTGTATCACGTTTTGTGCGGCAGAATATAACCGAGAAAATATCAGGGTTGGCATCGGCAAGGCGCTTAAGCGCTTCATAACGGTCGCGCGCATTTACCATATAAAATTCATGTGATACTGTAGATGAGCCCGAGTTTTTGTGGCCTACTGTAATTTCAAGCGGCTTCCGCATAAACTCCTTTGCAATGCGGGCTACTTCCTGCGGCATTGTTGCCGAGAAAAGCCACGTGCATTTTTCATCGGGCGTTGTAGAAAGTATAGATACTATATCTTCATAAAAGCCCATGTTAAGCATTTCATCGGCTTCGTCTAGCACGCAAAAATCAATTTTAGATATATCTACAAGGCCACGGTTAATCATGTCCTGCATCCTGCCCGGTGTGGCAACAATTATCTGTGCACCGCGTTTAACCTCACGCGCCTGCTCTGTAATGCTCGCACCACCATATACCGCTACGGTATGCAGGCTTTTTATGTACTTGCTGTAAAGCTTTATTTCGTTGGTAATCTGCAGGCAAAGTTCGCGTGTTGGCGAAAGTATTAATGCCTGTGTGCTCCTGTTATCAGCATCTATTTTCTGTATAAGCGGAAAGCCAAACGCAGCGGTTTTACCCGTTCCTGTTTGTGCCAGCGCTACAATATCGGTATCTTTTTCCAATAATAGGGGAATCGCCTTTTCCTGTACTTCACTCGGGGTCTCGAAACCCAGATCTCCTATCGCCCTCAGTAGCGACTCATTTAATCCTAATTCTTCGAATTTTTTCATATAAAATTTAAAATAGCTGCAAAGGTACTGTTTATTAGCGAGATATGCTAATGACTGTAAGAGACTTTTGACTTTTTGTTGCTATTGTAAATCAGTGCTTTACGAGAAAAGAAAATCGATAAGCTGTTTTACAGCCCTGCCACGGTGGCTGTGCTCTGCTTTTTCTTCTGCGGGTATTTCGGCAAATGTTGCATTTTTTCCTTCAGGCTTAAAAACAGGGTCATAGCCAAAACCACCGTTCCCCATTTTTTCAGTAGTAATTTCGCCATTTACAATACCTGTAAATAGGTGTTGGCTGCCCTCTAAATTCAGGGCAATAACAGTTTTAAAACGGGCATTGCGGTTTGCTTGGCCTTTAAGCTCATGAAGTAATTTTTCCATATTGGCTTCGGCGCTTTTTGCCTCGCCTGCATATCGCGCAGAATATACCCCCGGAGCGCCATTAAGGGCATCAACTTCGAGCCCGGTATCATCTGCAAAGCAGTTGTAACCATACTTTTGGGTTACATAGTCGGCCTTAAGTATGGCATTGCCTTCTATAGTATCGGCAGTTTCGGGTATTTCTTCAAAACAGCCTATATCTTCAAGGCTCAGCAATTCAATTTCAGCCGGTAGCCTTAGTTTAATTTCATTAAGCTTGTTCTTGTTGTTAGAAGCAAATACCAGTTTCATTTATGTTAAGTAGTTGTTGTTGGTATTTCGTTTGCTGCAAAGGGCATCTGTTATGCCTGCAATTGCAGCCCAACGCACGTTTTCTCCTTTTTTTACTTTAGACGCGGTAATCATTACAGCCACGAATTCGCAGATGTTGAGTAAAATTACACCAAAAATGTAAAAGCCATAATACCAGCCCGGTTCATCATCAGTAAAAACGAGCCTTAAAGTCCAGCCAATCGCCACACTGTTAAATGGCATAATAATCAACTGTGCAAGCATGGCCTGTATGCAGTGCCAGCGCACGTAATAAGATGATTTAAGATTACTGAAATAATATATCAATGATGCTATAAAATTTACAATAGGCAGTGGTAAGCCTGCTATAAGCCCCACAATAGCCATAAGGTAGGCATTCCCAGCCTGTTCATGCTCGTGCGGGTAAACTATGGTTTCATCTTGAGTAGTTATATTCCCTTCTGTATATTCCATATCCAGTTGACTATAATTAATAAAACCAGCGGAACAGCAATCCACTTTTTTACAATTGTTTTCTCGAAGGTACGGTAATTTTTATAAACAGTATCTTTTCCTGTAGCTATATCAAATATAAGCCAGAATGGCAGGACTACCATTATAACAGCAAGTAGTAAACCAATAGGATTGGCTAATACCGCCTGCTGTACATGCCCGTTAAGCAGATGTACTAACGAGCGGGTAGAACCGCAGGAAGGGCAGGCTATGCCTGTTACATTCTTAACAATGCAGGGCGAAAAGTTTGCAGGGGCAGTGCTGTGGCGGTAAAACGCCCAGGCAAGCCATGCATAACCTCCTGTAAGTGCAAGGGTAAGTATAAGGTATAGCCTGTTCCTGCTCATTCAATTAGATCATAGATTGTATTTTCTCCATGTTTTTCTGCTTGGTGGCATCCTGGATAAGGAACCAGTCAACAATTGTCCAGATGCCGGCACCGCCGCAGGTTAACAGTTTAGCTACACCAAGGCCTGTATCACCAATCATAAAACGGTCTATACCAAAATTGCCTGCAAGCAATGATACGATCTGGATGTTAGACGGGTCTTTTAATTCTGATGAAAAAATCTGTGGCCATTTAGAGTCATGCATTCCTGTAAGCTTCTCCCTAAGGAAAGTAATGTGGTGCCCTAAAAAGAACCTTGCGTTGGTCATCAGGTACATGTCGGCCTTTAAATTCGAATTTGCGTCCATTTTAATTGGTTTGGTTAAATTATTAATTGTTTTTAGTGATGGCGGTAAAACTAATGAAATATTTTAATTCTTTAGTGGTTGTTAAAAATTTAACGTTTTATGAAGCGTATCAAATTAAAAAGTTATAACTCACTGACTATAATATATCAATTTTTGGTAAGTACACAAATATTGATTTTAAAATTATTATGACGATAGCAATATAATAATTACTTTTGATGCTGTTTTTAAAAAACACTATTTGATATTATGGTAAAAGATTTATTTGAGAGGATACAAAAGAACAAAGGCCCTTTGGGAAAATGGGCTTCTCAGGCTGAAGGCTATTATGTTTTCCCAAAACTTGAAGGCCCTTTATCTAACCGTATGATGTTTCACGGTAAGGAAGTGATTAACTGGAGCATTAACGATTATCTTGGCCTTGCCAACCACCCGGAAATAAGAAAAGTTGACGCCGAGGCGGCACAGGAATATGGCTCTGCATACCCAATGGGTGCACGTATGATGAGCGGGCACACCTCATGGCACGAAAAGCTGGAGCAGGAGCTTGCGGCTTTTGTGCAAAAAGAAGCGGCATACCTGCTTAACTTCGGTTACCAAGGTATGGTGTCTATAATAGATGCCCTTGTTTCTAAAAACGATATTATTGTTTATGATGTAGATTCTCATGCCTGTATTATAGATGGTGTTCGCCTGCATATGGGCAAACGCTTTACATACAAGCACAATGATGTGGAAAGCCTTGAAAAGAACCTGGAGCGCGCCACCAATATGGCAGAAACTACAGGCGGGGGCATACTGGTAATTACCGAAGGTGTTTTTGGTATGCGCGGACAGCAGGGCAAGATTAAAGAAATTGTAGCCCTAAAGGAAAAATATAACTTCAGGTTGCTGGTAGATGATGCTCACGGCTTTGGTACGCTTGGTAAAACAGGCGCCGGGGCAGGAGAGGAGCAGGGCTGCCAGGATGGTATAGATGTTTACTTTTCTACGTTTGCAAAATCTATGGCAAGCATTGGTGCATTTGTGGCTGCCGATAAAGATGTAATCGACTTTTTGAAATATAACCTGCGCTCGCAGATGTTTGCGAAGGCATTACCAATGATTTTGGTAAAAGGTGCGCTTAAGCGCCTTGATATGCTGCGCACTATGCCGGAGCTTAAAGATAAACTTTGGGAAAATGTAAATGCGCTGCAAAACGGACTTAAAGAACGTGGCTTTAACATAGGCGATACCAATACGTGCGTTACGCCTGTGTACCTTGAAGGAAGCATACCGGAAGCGATGGTAATGGTAAATGACTTGAGGGAAAACTATAACATTTTCCTTTCTATAGTAGTATATCCTGTTATACCAAAAGGTATAATTTTACTAAGAATGATACCTACTGCAAGCCATACTATAGAAGATATTAATGAAACACTTGCCGCTTATGAAGCAATTCGTGAAAAGCTTGAAAACGGTACTTATAAGAAGATAGCCGCCGAAACAACGGTAGATGTTTCTGCTGAATAATCAGATACTGCAATATATTCATAAAAAGCTCCGCATTTGCGGAGCTTTTTAGTTATAGCTTTATGCTGTATGTTTTTCTGCGCTTATGCACAACAGGATTAAAGTTTTTCCAAAGGTTGTTCATGGCGTGGTTCTCCTCCAGTTCAGGAGTACGGATGCAGTTGCGAATGTTATTTTTATTAAATACCTTATAGTATTCGTCGAATACTATCGCTGTAACCCCTTTGTTCTGGTACTCAGGGTCTATGCCTATAAGATAGAAGGCTACATCTTCACTATGCTTTTTTGCCCTTAGCAGGTGTATAAAACCAAATGGGAATAATTTGCCATTAGCTTTTTTAAGCGCCTCAGCAAAAGATGGCATCACTATGGTAAAGGCAACAATATTTTTATCCGCATCCTCAATAAACTTAATATACTCCGGATTAATAAGCCCAACATATTTCTTTTTAAAGTATTCTATCTGCACGTCAGATACCGGCACGAAAGACGAAAGCCTGTCATAAGCTTTATTGAAAAGCGCAAACATCTTATCTACATAAGGCATTATCTCTGCCGTTGTTTTAAAATTAACAGGTGTAAGGTTATACCTTTTTTGTACCATCTGGCTACCGCGTATAAAAGGGGCAGGGTCTACATCGCGCATAGAAAAGATGCTCTCGCGGTATTCTTTTTCCACCGTAAGGCCAAGCTTTTCAAAGTGTTCTTTATAATACGGATAGTTATACCATGTTACTGCAGTGCCAATTTTGTCAAAGCCTTCTGTAAGCACTCCAACTTTATCAAGATTAGAAAATCCCATCGGGCCTTCTGCCATCTCCATGCCGTGTGCTTTTCCAAACTCATATACTTTGTCTAATAAGGCTTTGGTAACTGCTATATCATCTATTACATCAAACCAACCGAAGCGTACTTTGTTCTTCCCAAGCAGCTTTACTTCCTGCCAGTTTATGATTGCCGCTGTTTTACCTACAATCTTTCCATCGTGGTAGGCTATATAAAATTTGGCTTCGGCATTTTCAAAAGCCGGATTTTTAGTAGGATCAAATGTTTCAAGCTCCTCACTTATAAGCGGTGGTATCCAGTAAGGATTATCTTTATAAAGCGTAAAAGAAAACTTTATGAACTCTTTCAGTTCTTTTTTATTTGTAACTTCTTTAATGGTTATCATTTATTAATTTTCTCCTTCTGGTTGTACTTCATCAAGGCGCTGCTCCCTTTTCTTTTTGCGCTCTTCACGTTCTTTCTCTTTTTTCTCCTTTTCTTTTTTCTTCTCCTCGTTATATTCATCTTCGCGGGAGCCTTTTCCGCCAATAACTATGTCACGGTAGTTGGCATCAAAACGCCATGAAAAGCCTACACTTGCATATAATATTGAAGGTGTATCTTTAAAGTTCCCGGTAACGGAAGCATCAATCTGCATTACATCGTTAAGCAGATGGGCAGCACCTAAACGCCCAACTATATCAGCGTAATAATCACTCTTATAGCCCTGAAATTCTACAAAACCTGACCACTTTTCATTAAAGCCCCGTGTAA